>Ga0265295_1001749_pt1 | contig 37066 bp, 19 predicted proteins | sample Munlansysbiofilm_FD_192503 | JGI IMG/M metagenome (GOLD analysis project Ga0265295, IMG submission 192503) | Leachate microbial communities from a municipal landfill in Southern Ontario, Canada - Methane capture system biofilm | ecosystem: Engineered > Solid waste > Landfill > Unclassified ... | reverse complement strand
CTTTAATTCTTAACAACTACGGGTATCATTTTGACCGCACGCATACTTTAACCACCGCGCTTACTTATCGTTTGTTCTAAGGCAGGTAAACTCTGCAGCAGAGCTGCCACAAAGCCACGAAGGCTCTAAGGTGCACAAAGAAATTTATTTCAAATTTGTTCCATACAGACTGTAGCTCATTGCGTGAAATTTGTCAGAACATCAAAAAACCTTAGTGTAACTTCGTGTCCGCCTAAGGCGGACTGGCTCAGTGCATCGCTTTGAGCCTTTGTGGCAATTCCTATTAGCACATCAAAAAAAACCTTTGCGCCTTTGCGACGCGTCAGAATGTCAAAACCCTTTTAGTGTAACTTCGTGCCTTCGTGCCTTTGTGGCAACAATAAATAACATTTTTACCGTAAAATGCTCAAATTATAATACTTTTACCTGTTAAATACTAAAATTACCGCACTTATGTCACATCATGCAGCAGGGTTTCAATGGTTAAAGGATCATTTCAGTTTGCAGCAATACCGATTAACCCATCGGTCTTATATAGGCAGCATGAAAAAAACAGAAGTATCCTCTGATGGCTGTATTATTGAGATATACGGCCCTAAATATGCACCTTCGGAAGATACGGCTTACCATCACCTAAAGTTCGGATTGAAGTACGATGATCTTAGCTTCGATTTTTTGCTTGCGGTTTTCAAATGTGTTGATCAACAAGAGTTGATGGCTTATATCAGAAACAAACCCAGTGGAAGATATGTCCGAAGAATTGGATTCCTTTATGAGTGGCTCAACGGTCAGCATTTAAACATGAATCCAAAATTATCAGGTAACTACGTTGACTTAATCGATGATAAGAAATACGTAACTGGTAATATCCTGAAAAACAGCCGTTGGCGGATAAATGATAACCTGCTGGGTGGGCCGGAATTTTGCCCTGTGGTAAGGAAAAACATCGACTTGTCGGCGTTGCTATCCATTGATTTTCATGCTAAGCTAAAAGAGCTGAAAGAGGAATATTCTCCTGAAATTTTCAATAGGGCCGCGCAATACCTATACAGGAAAGAAACCAGGTCGTCATTCGAGATTGAAAAGGAAAACCCTTCCCCTGACAGAGTAAACCGCTTCATTGATTTATTATACAATGCGGGCAAGAGTCCGGCAAATGAGGTTTTGACAGAGAAAAATCTTACATCGCTCCAAAATGCTATTGTAGATCCGAGATACAAACAGGAGGGATATCGCGATTTTCAAAATTACATAGGACAAAGCAATTCCCGGATGGAGGAAATCTACCATTATATTTGTCCGGCTCCTCAAATGGTCCATCCAATGATGGAAGGCCTTGCACTTATGGAAAATAAGACCAGGGGACTATCGGCTATCATCAGGGCGTCAATGGTGTCTTTCGGTTTTGTATTTATACACCCGTTCCTGGATGGGAATGGCCGTATCCACCGTTTTTTAATTCATGATATACTTATACGCGATAAATTTGTGGGCAATGATATGATTATTCCCGTTTCAGCCCACATGGTAAACAATATGAGGGAGTATGACGCAGCGCTTGAAGCCTATTCAAGTCCACTTATGCAAAGGATACAATTTACAAGTGATGAAAAAGGGGAACTTACCATTGTCAATCTGCAGGAAGTTAAAGGCTATTTTAAATATCCTGACCTGACCCTACAAACAATTTTTCTTGGCAAAGCCATTCAGGAAACCATTCAACATGATCTTTCCGGAGAACTGTTGTTTCTGGAAAGGTATGATGAGCTCAAAAGTAAAATTATGCGGTTTATTGATATGCCTGATAAAAGGGCGAATGAAATTATTGTTTTTCTGCATCAGAACAAAGGTGCGTTTCCTACGCGAAGAAAAAAACATTTTGCAGAAATCACAGAAGAGGAGTTTACAAACATTGAAAGGATTTATAAAGAAATTTTTCAGGAATGAGCTATACAACTACCTGTTTGTTTTAGGTGAACCTTTAAAGGGTTCTGTGAAGCGTTTCCCATTTTTCCCCCAATTCCACTTTGCCTGCCTGCGTGCGCACGCAGGTCAGGGTACACTTGGGAGTTATTCATAGGTTAATCCCTTGGGGGGTACTTCAAAATCAAAGAGACTTTTGTGTCTGTTCGATGCAGTGAAATGCTGGTGGTTTGTCGCGTTGAATTCGTCAGACCATCAAAAACCCTTAGTGTAACTTCATGTCTTTGTGTCTTAGTGGCAAAACCTTTGTGGCAGTTCTTATTTGTACATTAAAAAACCCTTTGCGTCTCTACGCCTGCCCCACGGAACGAAGTGTTGGCAGGTCATTGCGTGAGTCTCGTCAGAACATCAAAAGCCCCATAGTGCCCCTTCGTGCCTTTGTGGCAAATAGCCCCACTGAACATTGCCCCCTTTTCTTAGGTTTATATTTAGTTGCCTGAATACGTTCCCTAAAATGGGATGGTATATTTAAACTACCTTACTTATTGCGCTTACAATCATCAGCATTCGCCTGGCCGTCAATGGAGTTGCCAATTCATAAGCGGTAATCTTATCTTCATCTGCCTGCTTACAAACCATTCTGATTTATGAAAAACCTGCTGAAAACCCTTTCAACCGCTTTGCTGATGATATTCGGCACTGTATATATACAGGCACAAAATGCTGAAATTGACAGTCTTAATCGCCTCATCAGCAAAGAAACCGATGACAAGGCCCGTATCGGCCACATGCTCGAAAAAGCTGACCGCATAGCGATCATCAGCCTCGATTCCGCCATCAGCCTCAATTTGAAGATAGTGGAAGAATCCAAACGGATAAATTACACTCTCGGACAGGAGGAAGCAAGGGCAAAGCTGGTGCACAATTATTCCTACCAGGGCAATTCAAAAGCAGCACTTAAACAATTGATCGAATTTAAGCAGTTGGCTGAGCAAGTAAAGGATTCCGGCACTTTTGCCAATTATTATTCAGCCACCGGCTTGTATTATGGCATGCAGAGCAAATATGATTCGTCCATCTATTTTTATGAAAAGGCCATTCCGCTGTATGAAAAGATCGGTAACCGGCAGCGCGCAGGGCAAAGTGCATCTAACCTGGCGATTGGTTATCAGCAACAATCCAACTATCCAAAAGCACTTTTCTATCAGCAAAAAGCACTTAAAATTCATGAAGAAGATGGGAATATAGGCCAACAGGCCTACACTGTGGTGAATATGGCCAATACATACCAGAATATGGGTGATAACCGGAGGGCTGAAAGTTATTTTCTGAAGTCCATTGAACTGGCGAAGCAGAAACAGTTGACCAATGTTGAAGTGTATGCCTATACCAATCTATCAAGTATGTTTCTCGATATGCTTCAATGGCAGAAGGCTTATGATTACGGTATGCAAGCGGCAGAATTGGGCGGCAAAATGGGAGATAAGGGCATACAGGCAGCTAGTTATACAAAGGCTGCTCTAGCCAAAGCCCGTCAGAATAAACCCGATGAAGCGCTCGCGTTATCTAAACGTGCTATTTCCCTGGCCGACTCTGTGAACCAACCTATGATCACCCAGCAGGCCTATTCGGGTATGGGTTTTGTGTTGAAGTCGCAAAAAAAATGGAAGGAAGCCATTCCGTATTACGAAAAAGCACTTACCTCGCTCCAGAATGCAGATCAGTTTATTGAAGAAAATGGTAGCTTTTTCAGAGAACTGTCAGAATGTTATGAGCATACCGGCAATCCGGCAAAAGCCCTCGAGATGTATAAGCAATATTCATTAATCGCTGATTCGGTGAACAACCGAAACAACATCCAGAAAGCAATCGAACTCACCATGAATTATGAGTTTGAAAAAAAGGAACAGGCCGAAAAAGTAAAGCAGCATGCCAAAGATGAGCTTAATCGTACGCGGATGATTGGCTTGGGAAGCGGACTATTTCTGTCGTTTATTATCATTATCGGAGCCGCCATTGGTTACCGTGGCAAGCAGCGCGCCAATACCCAGCTTCGGAAGCAAAAAGACGAAATTGAAAACGCGCTGGTCCGGCTCAAGGAAGCACAATCGCAGCTCATCCAATCAGAAAAAATGGCTTCGTTGGGAGAATTGACAGCCGGTATTGCTCACGAGATACAGAATCCCCTCAACTTCGTAAATAATTTTTCGGAAGTGAGCACTGAGTTGATTGATGAACTACAGGAAGAAATAGTTTCCGGAAACAAGGATTCAGCCAATGTTCTTGCAGGTGAAATTCGGGATAACCTTGAAAAAATCACCCATCACGGCAAACGTGCCGATGGCATTGTAAAAGGAATGCTCCAGCACAGCCACCGAAGTAGTGGCGAAAAAGTGCCCACGGATATCAATACCCTTGCGGATGAATACCTCCGCCTGGCTTATCATGGAATGCGGGCTAAGAACAACACATTTAATGTTACCATGAAGACCGATTTCGATCCCACAATAGATAAAGTGAATGTGGTGCCACAGGATATTGGCCGGGCCATACTCAATCTGATCAACAATGCATTTTATGCCGTGGCCGAAAAAGGCAAATCAGCTAAGGTGGCCGGCAAGGCATTCGAACCGTTGGTTAGCCTGAGTACAAAAATGAAGGACAATACTGTTGAAATCCGGGTAACCGACAACGGAACGGGCATTCCGGAAACGATAATAGATAAAATCTTTCAACCCTTTTTCACCACCAAACCAACCGGACAAGGCACCGGACTTGGATTAAGTTTGAGCTATGATATTATAACCAAAGGGTATGGCGGTGAATTGCTTGCGAACAACAAAGAAGCTGGTGGTGTTGAGTTTATTATGAGTTTTCCGGTCATACAAACCCAGGACTTAAATTAATGCAAGACTCCTGCATCATCCGCCCATTTTATCTGATCAGTTTACTGGTTATTCTGCTGGCTGCCTGTAAGTCTGATGTAAGGCCGATGAAGTCGGATGCCTTTCACCAAAAGGATTCCATTGAAGCTCCCGTGGTGGTGGAAGCAGGCTTACCTGTGGTTTACTCCCTGGACACCATGCCGTTATCACAAGTAGTCCGGGTTTCATCCAGACCGAAACCGGTAGCTCATCCCGCCGGTTTTTATGTAAATATGCCAAACTTTAACACGGAGCACGGCCTGGCACTGAGCAGTATAGCCGGTGCTTACAAAGACAAAGCCGGGAACCTTTGGTTTGGCACTTCGGGCAATGGGGTGAGCAAATACGATGGCAAGTCGTTTGCCAATTACACTTCAAATCATGGACTGATCCACAACCTTGTTACCGCTTTTGCCGAAGACAATGAAGGTAATTTATGGATAGGGACTTATGGAGGGATAAGCAAGTACGACGGAATAGGTTTTGAAAATTATACGACCCAACAGGGTTTGGTGGATAATGATGTAAACCAGATGCTTACAGATAAAACAGGGAATATCTGGATTTCGACTACTTCCGGCATATCTAGGGTGAGCCCAGGAAAAGTGCCAGGAGGGAAGACAATATTTGTAAATTATTCAGTAAAGCAAGGTTTGCCAAGCCATTTCGTGGGAGATATACTTGAAGACAGTGATGGCCAGCTCTGGTTTGCCACAAATTATGGCATAAGTCGATACGATGCTGCTTCCGAAGCAACTGGGGGGCCGGCATTTGTTAATTATCCCTTCCGGGATAGCGCTGCTCAGGCAAATACCCTTGTGGAAGATGAAAACAAAAGGCTCTGGATCGGCACCAACCGGGGTGTGGCCGCTTTCGATTCCCGAAAGGGAAAGAACAGCATTGATTCAATTCAGTTTACGACCAATAATGGATTAATAAACAATGAAATAAGAAGTAGTTGTGTGGACAGGGAAGGCAATATATGGTTTGGAACTAGAACCGGTGTGTCGCAAATCCGTATAGTTGACGGTGCAATGGTGAATTTTACCACGCAACAAGGCCTTGCCCACAATAAGGTTAATAGCATTATTATGGATGACAAGGGTTGCGTGTGGTTTGCTACCATGGGCGGCGGTCTGAGCAGGTACGACGGCGGCAGTGTTACCGGGTTTGCCAAAGACCAGGGATTTCAGGATAACAGTTGCCTGGCCATCACCGAAGACCCGTCGGGAAGGTTGTGGATGTGTGGCCAAAACGGTGGAATTATCAGCTACAACGCCAACGAATCCGACGGAAATAGAAGATATTTTACCCGATACACTTCTGCACAGGGATTTCCTGATATAGCGGGTTTTTCAATGATCAGCGATAAGGCCGGTAATCTTTGGTTTAGTGCAGATGATGGTGTAAGCCGTTACGACGGACGAACCATCGTAAAATACACGCCGACGCAGGGATTGATTGCCCCATTCGCGGTGAGCCTGATGGAGGACAGCCGGGGCCGCATGTGGATTGGTACCTATGAAAAAGGGATCAGTGTGTTTGATGGTAAATCCTTCACCAATTTCACCACAGAACAAGGTCTGGTGCATAATACGGTCTGGAGTTTTTATGAAGATGAAAAAGGCAATGTGTGGATGGCCACCCGCGGTGGTCTGAGCCTGTTTGATGGAAAATCCTTTAAGAATTTCACCAAAGCCCAGGGACTGACCGACAATAAACTTTCCTATGTAACGGAAGATAAAAACGGCAACATCCTTATCGGAAGCTGGGGCGGCGGGGTTTCGGTTATCCGGAAGCAGATGGTTGAAAAACTCACTTCCGGGGAGATTTTTCCCAACGGAGAAGCTATTTTTGAAAACTTTACCACCAACGAAGGTCTGGCCAATGATGTGGTTTACAGCATTCTGGAAGATGAAGCAGGAAATATTTTCATAGGAACCAGCCTGGGATTTACCGTGCTCAGGGGTGGAATCAGCGTTTTGGGCGACCGTCTTGCTAAAGATGGGATTGAATACTTCAACCAGAAAACCGGCTATCCGATCAAAGACATCGCCAACAATTACAGCATGTACCTGGATAAGAAAGGGATAATCTGGGCTGGAACGGGCGATAAACTGGTAAAGTTTGATTATAAAAAAGTCCGCAGGAATTCAAGCCCGCTGAAAGTATTCATTGAAGCGGTGCAGGTGAACAACGAGAAAATAAGCTGGCACACCCTTCAACAGGCGTACATAGTTGGTAGTGAACCCAAAAGCAAAACGTATTCGGTTGCCCCGTTTGTAAAGAATGAACTGAGTGTTTTCGGTCGCAAACTGGCCGAACATGAACGCGACACCCTGATTCAGCGCTTCGGGAAGGTACAATTTGATGGTATTACACGGTTTAACGCGCTTCCCGAAAACCTGGTTTTGCCTTATGCCTTCAACAACATAAGTTTTGATTTCGCAGCCATTGAAACCGCAAGGCCATCACTGGTTCAGTACCAGTTTAAGCTCAATGGTTACGATAAAACCTGGAGTCCGGCAGGCATTAAATCCACAGCCAGTTTTGGAAATATTTCGGAGGGAAGCTATACCTTTATGGTGAAAGCCCTTAGCCCCGAAGGCGTTTGGAGTGAGCCGGTTGCCTATCATTTTGAAGTTCTGCCGCCGTTTTACCGTTCGTGGATGGCTTACCTGCTTTACACCCTGTTGCTGGTGGCAGGAATTTTCGCGGTGGACCGTTTTCAGCGCAGGCGATTGATTGCCCGGGAGCGTCAACGTGCCCTGAAATTGGAGTTGGCTCAGGCTAAAGAAATTCAACAAGCCTACACTGAACTGAAATCAACCCAGGCACAACTTATACAGAGCGAGAAAATGGCTTCGCTGGGCGAACTGGCCGCCGGGATTGCTCATGAAATTCAAAACCCGTTAAATTTTGTAAATAACTTTTCGGAGGTCAGCAGAGAGCTTATAATGGAAGTGCAGCAGGAGTTGGCCATTGGCAATTCACAATTGGCAAAAGAAATGCTTGATGATGTTCAGGGAAATCTTGAAAAGATTAATCACCACGGCAAACGGGCCGATGGCATTGTTAAAGGCATGCTTCAGTACAGCCGAAGCAGCTCTGGGACCAAAGAACCAACCGATCTCAATGCCCTGGCAGATGAATACTTCCGGTTGGCCTATCATGGATTAAAGGCCCAGGATAAATCCTTCAATGCTTTTATGGAAATCAGCTTTGATGAGAACATCGGAAAAATTAATATTATTCCACAGGAAATCGGACGGGTTGTCCTAAACCTGATCACCAATGCATTTTATGCAGTGAATGAGCGCAAAAAGCAGTCGGGGAGCGATTATCGCCCCACCGTTTGGTTACGCACCCGAAAGCTGAATGGACAGGTTGAAATTGAGGTGGCCGACAATGGCAATGGCATTCCTGAAAAGGATATTGGGAAAATATTTCAGCCATTTTTTACCACTAAACCTGCCGGAGAAGGCACTGGGTTGGGGTTAAGCATGAGTTACGATATTGTTACCAAAGGACATGGCGGCAAGTTAAGGGTAAAAAGTAAAGCAGAAGAAGGAACATCCCTGGTGATGCAACTACCGGATTTGGCTTAATATTTAACCGGATACTCACACAAATGATTTTGACTGAACAATGCCAGTTCATCAAGGTTTAATATATAGTTATCTATATACTTACTTTCCAATCAGACATTTGATGACACGCATTTTCTGATTGTACTTGATATTCTTCCCGATTGGCAGCCTGCCCTGCAATAAAAAGGCACACTTCTCAATAAAGCTTGCGCTTATTCCAATGGTTCTTCATCAACTTTGACTTCATTTTTCCATATATGAAAACATTTTTGAAAATTAGTGCAATCGTTATTCTGCTCACAGGCAGTTATCATGATGTACATTCCCAGAACCGGCAGATCGATAGTTTGACCCAACTTATTAAAGAGGAGACTGATGAGAACAAGCGGCTGGATTATATGCTGACAAAATCGGGCTTACTGTCCAGAATAAATCTCGATTCAAGCATTCGTTACTCCCAAAAAACGCTGAAGGAAGCAAAGCGTATAAATAGCAGTGCTGTTCAGCAGTCCATCATACAAAAGATGGTTGCCAACTACTCTTTTTCCGGCAATTCAAAAGAGGCCCTCAAGTACCTTAATCAATATAAGCTTCTGATAAAGAATACCGATGACTCATTGAGTATTGCAGATTATTATGCCAGTGCCGGATTGTATTATGGCATGCAAAGTAACTACGATTCTTCTATTTATTTTTATAAAAAGTCCCTGTCGATATATGAAAAATCTGGCAAACAGTCACTTGCAGCCACAAGTGCTTCTAACCTGGCTATTGCCTATCAACAACATTCAAACTATCCTACCGCGCTTCATTATCAGCAAATTGCACTTAAAATTCAAGAGGGTTTAGAAGATAGCAGCGGACAAGCATATACGTTGGTAAATATGGCGACCACTTATCAATATATGGGCGATTTGAAGCGGGCTGAAACTACTTTTCTTCAGAGCATCGAAATAGCGAAAAAAAACAATATAAATAATGTTGAATTGTATGGGTATTCGAATCTTGCAAATCTGTATATTGAAAAACATCAATGGCAGAAAGGCTATGACTTTGCCATGGAAGCGGTTTCTTTGGGTAAAAAGATGGGAGATAGGGGCATAGAGGCCGCCAGTTTATCTAAAGCTGCCAGAGCAAAAATTTCGCTCAAACAGTTGGATGAAGCCCTGGAGTTGTCTAAAAGATCCATTGCGATTGCTGATTCAATAGATCAGCCTTTGGTACGGAATCAGGCGTATTCAAGTATGGGCGATGTACTTAAATCATTAAAAAGATGGAAAGAAGCCATCGCTTTTTATGAGAAAGCCCTAATAATTAATGACTTCAGCCTAAATTATAGCAGTGGGAATGCCAGCCTTTACGAGGACTTATCAGAATCCTATGAGCAAATCGGCAACGCCGCAAAAGCTCTCGAAATGCATAAAAAATACACGGTAATTTCCGATTCGGTACACAGCAGGGACAACATCCAAAAGGCCACGGAGTTGACCATGAATTATGAGTTTGAAAAAAAGGAGCAGGCAGAAAAAGTAAAGCAGGATGCCAAAGACGAGCTTAACCGCACCCGGCAAATTGGTTTGATTAGCGGACTTCTGCTATCACTGATTATTATAGTAGGTGCCGGCATTGGATACCGGGGCAAACAGCGGGCCAATGCCCTGCTCCGGAAGCAGAAAAATGAAATTGAAGACACTTTAAGAAAATTGAAAGCTGCCCAATCGCAACTGATACAATCGGAGAAAATGGCTTCATTGGGTGAACTTACCGCCGGCATTGCCCACGAAATACAGAATCCGCTTAACTTTGTGAATAACTTCTCGGAGGTGAGCAACGAACTGATTACGGATGCGTTGGATGCTCTGGATGTTGGACCCGGGTTTTCGGAACAATCGGCCAGAGAGATACTTAAAGATGTTCAGGATAACCTGATTAAAATCGCCCATCACGGCAAACGGGCTGATGCTATTGTGAAGGGGATGCTTCAGCACAGCCAAAGCAGTTCGGGCATCAAAACACCTACGAACATTAACCTGCTGGCCGATGAATACCTCCGTCTGGCCTATAACGGGCTGAGGGTTAAGGACAAAGCGTTCACTGCCCGGCTCGAAACAGAATTTGATAACACATTGGGCAACATCAGTATCATTCCCCAGGATTTGGGAAGGGTAATGCTAAACCTGATTAACAATGGATTTTATGCCGTTAAAGAGAAAAAAAAACTATCCGGCAATGATTATGTACCAACCGTTTGGGTAAAAACCAAAAGGACTCCCGAAGGTGTAGAAATTGGAGTTTCTGATAATGGTAATGGAATACCTGAAACGGCAAAAGAGAAAATTTTTCAGCCTTTTTTCACTACCAAGCCCACCGGGCAAGGCACGGGCCTTGGACTTAGCCTGAGCTATGACATCATTGTAAAAGGGCATGGTGGCACACTTAAAGTGAAATCAGATGAAGGTCAGGGTTCAGATTTTACAGTATTTATTCCGGTAAACTAGCAGAGAAATGAAACCACAAAAAAATCGGGATAAAGAAATCGCCTCTCTACCGGAAGCAGATAGAATAATAGCCGAAAACCAGGCACTTAAGGATACAATTATAAAACAATCCCGGGAGCTGGAGCAGAAAACCCGGGAACTCGAAATTGAAGCTTCTCTGGAAAGAGTGAGGGTAATTGCTTTGTCAATGAAGTATCCGGCTGATATGATAGAGGTGTGCCGGGTAATTTCTGAACAAATGCAGGCGCATGGCATTAAAGATATACGCAATGTGCAGACCGCCCTGATTGACGATAAAAACGACACTTATATTAATTATCAGTATTTTACTGCCTATGGCGAACGCACCATTGAGGAAGCTAAATACAATAAGCACCCTAAAGTATTTGAAATAGTGCAGAGAATGCAGCAATCGGAAGATGCCTTTTTTGTCATAGATTTTGAGGGCGAAGCGCTGGAAAAATTCAGGCAGTACCGGAAGGAAGATCAGCAATTTCCCGATCCTTTACTTGATAATTCCACCTCGTTACACTACTATTTCTATGCTATTGGCGGCGGCTGGCTAGGCTTGTCAACCTACAAACCACTATCAGATGTGGGTCTGGATATGTTTCATCGCTTTCATAAGGCCTTCGGATTGGCTTATCGCCGGTTTCTTGATATTGAACATGCCGAAGCGCTCGCCAGGGAAGCGCAGATTGAAACTGCGCTTGAAAGGATCAGGGCCAGGAGTATGGCTATGCAGAGCACTTCAGAACTTCAGGATATTGTGAACCTTGTTGCCCGGCAATTGCATAAGATGGAAATGGACATAACGGGTGTTTTCATATCAATCAATAATAGGTCAAATGATAAAGAGTTTACCTTTTGGGGATCATCGGGCGTAGCTGAGACCTATGTAAAAAGAGCTTCAATTCCTTTCCTGGATCGCCCAATCTATACTGCTTTGAAGGGACTTGCTCAAAACAGCGAAGGGTTTTTTGTCGAGGAATATACCCGTGAAGAAAAGATAGAATTCTTCAAACACATGTTTAAGTATCCACCGTACAATTCATCTACGCTTGAATGGAAAAATCAGGTATTGTCCCGTGAAGGTGGTTATACAAGGTCTGTTTCAATATCCCATTACACCACCATATTCGTGGTTAACCACCACGGCAGAAAGTTATCTGATGCGGACAATGAAATCCTCAAACGGTTTGGGAAAGTTTTTGAGCATAGTTATGTAAGATTTCTTGATCTGCAAAAAGTAGAAGCACAAACCCGGGAAACAATAAAACAATCCTCTCTCGACAGGGTGCGCGGGCAAATTTCAAGTATGCGTTCAACAGAAGACCTACAACGCATAACCCCCCTTATCTGGCACGAGCTTGAAATACTTGATGTACCTTTTATCCGTTGTGGCCTGATTATTATTGATGAAGCAGCCTATAAGGTGGAAATTTATCTGACTACGCCCGATGGCAGCCCACTCGGAACAATGTTCCTGCCTTTGGATTACAATGCTTTTATTGCTAAAACATATGCTCACTGGCAAATGAAAAAAGTATATACCGAACATTGGACTAGTCAGGAATTTATAGCATGGACTAAATCAATGCTCGAATACGGGCAAATCAAGGACGCCGGCACCTATCAAGGAGCAGCCAAACCTCCGGAATCCCTTTATCTGCACTTTGTACCCTTCGGGCAAGGGATATTATATGTTGGCAATGTGGCCCCGCTTGATGATGAAAAACTGTCACTCGTTAATTCACTGGCAGAAACTTTTTCAGTGGCGTATGCCCGATATGAGGACTTTTCAAAGCTACATAAAGCCAAAGAAGAGGTTGAGCAAGCTTTGTTGGAACTCAAGGCTACTCAGACGCAGCTTATACAGAGCGAAAAAATGGCATCTTTGGGAGAGCTGGCAGCCGGTATTTCACACGAAATTCAAAATCCACTCAACTTTGTAAATAATTTTTCGGAAGTAAGCTCGGAACTGCTTGATGAAATGGCTTCAGAACTGGATGCAGGGAATCAATCTGAGGCGATGGAAATTTTGAGAGATATGAAAGAAAATCTTCAAAAAATAGCCTTTCACGGCAAGCGCGCCGATGCCATTGTAAAAGGCATGCTTCAGCACAGCCAAAGCAGTCCGGGCATCAAAGAGCCTACCGACATCAACGTGGTTGCAGATGAATATTTCCGGCTGGCCTATCATGGCCTGCGGGCTAAGGATAAATCGTTCAATGCACTGATGGAGACCGATTTTGACCCGGGAATTGGGAAAATCAACATTTTTGCCCAGGACATAAGTCGGGTGATTCTCAACCTGATCACCAATGCCTTTTATGCTGTTAACGTGAAGAGCAAGCAAGGAGTGCCTGGTTACCAACCCACCGTCAGCGTGCAAACCAAAAGAACAAATCGGGGGGTAGAGTTGAAGGTTACCGACAACGGCAACGGTATTCCCGAAAAGGACAGGGAGAAAATATTTTATCCATTTTTCACTACTAAACCTGCCGGTGAAGGAACCGGATTGGGATTAAGCATGAGCTTTGATATTGTGACCAAAGGGCATGGCGGCGAATTGAAAATGGAAACCACAGAAGGCGAAGGCACTACTTTTATTGTTTATTTGCCAGATTAATGATTAGATGAAGAAAGGTGTGATGGTATTTCTGTTGACAGCAGCCATGGCTTTTCTGCCGAAGGCCCGGGCCGGCAAGGTGGGTAATTTGCCCGGTTTGAGCGATACCGTCCGCATCATCAGCCTCAATGCATTGGCTGAAAAACTAATAAATAAGGAAGATTTTGACGGCAGCCTGATCTATTCAACCCGGGCCCTCAGCATTGCAGATAGCCTGCTCACATTAAATATCGTCAAAACCAATCAAAAGTATGTGAAAAGGTGTAAAATACTTAAAGCCAAATCAATGGCTGTTGTTTCCGTGGGATTGTTTTTCAGCAAACCCCATCTTGCCCTGGATACGCTGCAATCGGCCTTAAAACTGGCAAAAGAAACCGGAGACAAAAACCTGGAAGCACTCCTTTATGCAGATATTGGGGAGGCATACAACAGCCTTTCAAAAGATAAGATTGCCTTAGGGTATTATTTACAAAGCGTGGCATTGCTTCGCGAAACAGACAATAAAAGTGCGCTGGCTGAGCAACTGATCAATGTTGGTATTACGCAGCGCAACCTTGGAAATTATGGTGATACGATGGAATACCTGATGGAATCGCTGAAAATCAGCCGCAGCCTAGGCGACAACGACAACACCGTTGAAGCATTGTTGGCCATCGGATTTACCTATGCCTTTGTGGAAAGGTGGGATGATGCGCTGAAGTTTCAGGGACAGGCGCTTGAAATTTACCGTAAAGTAAACGATTCGCTTGGCATTGCCAGGATTTATAACGACATGGGTGTAACCAATATGAACGCCGGAAAGCTCGAAGTGGCGCTTGCGCAACACCGGAAAGCTCTTGCCATTCGCCTGAAGTCATCGGAAAACTACTATACTTTTGCCTCGTATCTATACATTGGAGATATACTGGAGAAATTGAACCGCATTCCCGAAGCTATTCAAAGTTACAAGGATGCTTTCAATTATGTACAATATTCAGCTTTCAAAATAAGCGTGGTTGATGCTGAAATCAGCCTGGGAAAGGCTTATCTGAAATTGCCGGATTATACCAAAGCATTGAAAGCATTTTCCGCGGCACACAGTCACGCCCTTGAAATGAAGGACATGTCCTCACAGTCAGAGGCATCCCTTTTTATCGCGAAAGTTTATCTGGCACAGGGTAATCCACGCCTGGCCCTTACCTGGTTGCGCAAAGCAGAAAAAGCGGCCTCGGTGTCGTCATTGGTTTATCTGGCTGACATTTACCAAAGCATAGCTGAAACATACTTTAAATTGAACGATTTTAGGAATGCATATCTGAATCAGCAAAAGTACAGCATGGTTAAGGATTCGCTGGTGGTGTCAGAGAACCTCGAAAAAATTGCCATCCTCTCCAAGCGTCTCGATTTTGAGAACAAACAAGCCCTTCAGAACCAGGAGCATGAGAAAGAGTTAATACTGTCGCAGGCAGAAATAAGGCGGGAGAAGATAACCCGGAATTTCAGTCTGTCGGGGATGGTGATTGCCATAGTGCTGATGATGATTGCATTTGTTCGATATATCGAGAAGAAAAAGCTGAACAATAGACTTAGTGAAACCCTCATTAATCTCAAAACCACCCAATCGCAACTTATACAGAGCGAAAAAATGGCTTCTCTGGGCGAACTGGCAGCAGGTATTTCGCATGAAATACAGAATCCATTGAACTTCGTTAATAATTTTTCGGAGGTGAGTAAGGAGCTTATTGATGAAGTAATGAATGAATTGGCAGTTGATCCCGAAGTTTCGGGATTGGCAAAGGAAATCCTGAATGACCTTAAACAGAACCTTGAAAAAATCCACCATCACGGTAAGCGCGCTGATTCCATCATCAAAGGGATGCTTCAGCACAGTCGCAGTAGTCCCGGCAGTAAAGAGCCTACTGATATCAATGCATTGGCCGATGAGTTTCTACGCTTAGCCTTTCATGGATTGAGAGCCAGAGACAAATCCTTCAATGCCAGCATGGAGACAGATTTCGATACCAAGCTCGGAAAGGTGAACGTTATTCCCCAGGATATGGGCCGCGTAATCCTTAACCTGATCACCAATGCCTTTTACGCGGTGAACGAAAAACAAAAATCCGGCACTGAAAATTATAAGGCGCTCGTTAAGGTGAGCACCCGAAAAACAAATGATAAGGTAATGGTGTTAATCTATGACAATGGCAATGGTATTCCACAACACGCGCTGGGAAAAATATTTCAGCCCTTTTTTACTACCAAACCTGCCGGTGAGGGTACCGGACTGGGACTAAGCATGAGCTACGACATTGTTACCAAAGGCCACGGCGGCGAACTAAAGGTTAAAACCAGCCCGGAGCATGGCACCACATTTACCATTGTACTCCCAATTTAACAGCAGTGCACTGCATTTACCACGCCTATGGGGAAGGGGAGACGGGGGGACAAGGGGACGAGGAGACAAGGGGACAAGGAGACTGGGGGGGCCTGGGGACGAGGATAGAAATGGCGTGATGGAGTGTTGGAGAGATGGAGAGACAAAGAGACTGATTGATGGGGAGATGAATAATAGGAGCTGGGAAAACAAGAAAAATGATAGTTGAACAAACGAATGTAAGTTAGAAGAGCCTTCTCCTTTAGGAGAAGGTGCCGAAGGCGGATGAGGCGTTAATGGGACGGGGAGACAAGGGGACTGGGAGACAAAGAGAGTACACCTCTAATACTCAACAACTCAACGAATCAACAAATCAACAAATCAACAAATCAAAGTATTGAACTATGATAAAAATATTAGTCGTTGACGACGAAAAGGACATACAGCCGCTGTTTGAGCAACGGTTTCGTAAAGAGATTAGAGGGGGTGAGGTAAGTTTCGAGTTTGCCTTTTCGGGAGAGGAGGCGCTGCAATACATCGAAAAATACCTGCACGAAGCGGTGCTTATTCTGTCCGATATCAATATGCCCGGCATGAGCGGGCTGGAGTTGCTCCGCCGTATTAAAGCCAAACATCACAATCCACCACCCCTGGTCATGATGATTTCGGCCTACGGAGATGCTGAAAATTACAAAACAGCCATGGATCTCGGGGCTGATGGCTTCATCTCAAAACCTGTTGATTTTGCGGCACTTAAAGAAAAAATAAAAACCTTATTCTGATGGCAAAGATATTGGTAGTGGACGATGAGCCGGATTTGGAGATACTGATCAGGCAAAAGTTCCGCAAAAAAATAAGAGAAGGTGAATACGATTTTGTGTTTGCCAACAATGGTCGTCATGCCCTGGAACAGTTGGCGCAACATCCCGATGTGGAAGTGGTACTCAGCGACATCAACATGCCCGAAATGGATGGCCTTACCCTGTTATCCAGGCTAAACGATCAACATGCCCTGCTTAAGTCGGTGATTGTTTCGGCTTACGGCGATATGGAGAACATACGCACGGCCATGAACCGCGGTGCTTTCGATTTTGTGACCAAGCCGGTTAACTTCCTGGATCTGGAACTCACCATCGAAAAAACCCTCGCCCACGTAAACCAGCTTCGACAAACGCTTAAGGCAGTGAAGGAAAACAATATCCTGAAAATGTACGTGGACGAAACCGTGTTACATTTTATGGACAGCCGGGAGTATGAAACTTCGCTGATGGTGAGCGAAACGCTTGAAGCAAGCATTGCTTTTATTGATATCTGCGGCTTCACCTCCATCAGCGAAAATGAAACACCCGACAACGTGGTGAAGCTGCTGAACAGCTATTTTGATGTGATGGTAAAGGAAATCATCCACCACGAAGGTTATGTTGACAAATTTATCGGCGATGCCATTATGGCCGTCTTTCGCGGCGACTACCACCTCGACCGTGCCATTGACGCCTGCCTTGCGGTACATTCCGAGATTGCGAAGCTTCCGGCCACTACCGAAAATGTTACCTATAAACCCAATGTCTCCATTGGCATCAACTGTGGTGAGGTGGTTTCGGGCAATATCGGCTCCGCCAGCCTTCGCCGCCTCGATTACACCGTGATCGGTGACGTGGTCAACACTTCTCAGCGCCTGCAATCGGCAGCCAAACCAGGGCAGATTATCATTTGTGATACTGCTTATGAACAAATAAAGGATTCCTTCAAATGTGTCAAAGTAGGCGAAATCACCCTGAAAAACAAGCAAAAACCCGTGGTGGTGTATGAGGTGATTAGTTAAGGAGGTTTTGTTAATTGGTAAAAAACCCGGCATGCGCTTGCAGTAATAAAGTCTTTAGCTATATTCCTGAAATGCGGCCAAAATACACGTGATCAGGCAAAGCCTGAAAAGATAAAACAGCAGAGGCAGAGCCTCTGCCAAACCTCATTAAGTTAATATGTGTTTGTTAGTGTTTGTTAGTGTTTGTTAGTGTTTGTTAGTGTTTGTTAGTGTTTGTTAGTGTTTGTTAGTGTTTGTCTGAGGCTCTGCCTCAGACACTTTTTATCACTGCAGGCTCTTTGCCTGAAGATGCATCTGCCTCAGAGGATTCATTCACAAATGTCTCAAAGTAGGCGAAATCACCCTAAAAAACAAACAAAATCCGGTGGTGTTGGTTGAGGTGGTTAGTTAATGTTTTCAAGCGCCTTCACCGCCAGCCAGGCCATTAAACCTGCACCGGTTTCGAGGCTGCTTTCATCCACATCAAATCGCGGCGTGTGCAAATTGTGCACAATACCTTTTGCCTCATTGCGAACGCCCAGACGATAAAAGCAAACAGGAAGCTGTTGTGAATAATAGGCAAAATCTTCGGCTGTCATGCGCAAATCGAGATTAACCACATTTTCAGCGCCCAGGTATTCAACGGCCGCAAGCCGGGCTTTTTCGGTAACTTCGGCATCATTTACCAAAAAAGGATAACCCTTGTCAATAAATACTTCACAACTTCCACCCATACCTTCGGCAATGGATTGGGCCATACGGGTTATTTTCACGTGGGCTTCGGCACGCCATTTTTCGTCGAAAGTGCGCAGGGTGCCATCAAGTTTAACTTCATTGGGGATGATGTTGGTCTGCCCATCGGCCATAAAGCGTCCGAAGGAAAGTACAGCCGGCAATTGTGGCGGTGCATTGCGGCTTACAATCTGCTGAAGCGCAACAAGAATGTGTGCGGCAATCAGTACCGGGTCCACATTCAGCTCAGGGGTGGCACCGTGACCTCCCCGGCCTTTCACCGTAAGGTAAACCTCATCGGCAGAAGCCATATATTTTCCCGGTCTAAAGCCTACCTTGCCGGCCTCAAGGGTGGGCAACACATGCTGTCCGAACATTTTTTCCGGCCTCGGGTTATCGAGCACCCCTTCAGCAATCATCATGGATGCTCCTCCAGGAAATTGTTCCTCCGAAGGTTGGAAAATTAGTTTGATGCTGCCCTCGAATTCGCCTTTCAGTTCATTCAATATCGCTGCAGCCCCCAGCAGACTGGTCATATGCACATCGTGGCCGCAGGCATGCATCACTCCCGGATTCTCAGAGCGATATCCTGTCTCGTTTTCCTCAGTAATGGGTAGTGCATCCATATCGGCACGCAGCGCTATGGAGCGCGAACCTGAATTTTTGCCTTTAATCAGGCCCACCACTCCATGTTTGGCCATGCCGATTTCAAATGGAATGTCCATTTCTATCAGCCTAAGCTGAATAAAATTGGAAGTGTGCGCTTCCTGCATTGAAAGTTCAGGATGCCGGTGCAGGTGGCGCCTGATGTCAATCAGCTCAGGGAGCAAGGCCGCAGCCTGTTGTTTAATGCGATTTAGCAAATCCATAGCGCATGATTCATTTTTGATTCATTTGTTGGTGCTTTATGTAAAAAGATTCTTCGTGTCGTCATTCTAGCCAGAAATAATACTTCCGAATTAAGGAGGAGGTGGTCAAACGACCTGGATCTCCCAAATTTTTGCGTAAAAAAACACACAAGCCTGTCCTGATAAACAGCCCATGATAAGAGTTGTTGATGATGACAGAACAAAATGAAATGAAGATTCTCATTCTTGAATGAATAGTTTATTCAGATTTTAGTATCAATTACGCATTAAAAAATCAATTCGTTGCGTCTTTGCGCGCGCCCGCCGTAGGCTGGTCTTTGCGTGAGAAAATTAAACGAACTGTTGATGTTATTGATTATTCAATAAAAGGATTGTGTTGCCGCTCAAAGCCAATGCTTGTTTTTGGGCCATGGCCGGGATAAACGGTATAATCATCCTCAAGGGTAAACAGTTTTTCGCGTATACTTTCCATCAGTGTGTCAAAATCTCCCGTAGGCAGATCGGTGCGGCCAATGCTTGTCTGAAAGAGCACATCGCCGGCAATCACGAACTTTTGGGGATGATTTACCAGGCAGACGCTGCCATCGGCATGGCCGGGCGTATAGCGTACTTCAAGTGTGGATTGGCCAAAAGTGATTTCATCGCCGTCTTCCACAAAATGAACCGGTCGCTTAATCTCATCCAACTCAAGGTTAAACACCGAGCCAAATTCGCGGGCAGTTTCCCAGAACATTTTGCCGGCCTTGTGTCCGGTAGGTTCCAGATTATACCGTTCGAACACAAAATGGTTGCCCAGCACATGATCCACATGAAAGTGCGTATTCACCAGTGCAACCGGTTTTAGCTGGTTTTCGTCAATATAGGAGGACAGTTCATTCTTCTCCCGGGCATCATTGCAGCCCGGATCAATAATTATACACTCCCCTGTGCCGTCGCTCAACACAAACGAATTTACCTGAAAGGAATTAAAGACAAACGATTTTATGGTAATCATGGTTGGTATTTTGGAAATTGAGAATATGCAAATATAGGTTGATTTGTTGAGGTGTTGATGTGTTGAGGTGTTGATGTGCGGATGTGTTGATTTGTTGATTCGTTGATTTGTTGAGTCGTTGAGATCAGAGATCAGAGAACAGTAATCTGTGAGCAGTAGAAGTCAGCAAAATTACCAATAAAAAATAATTCGTGTTAATTCGCGTTTACCCCGTATTTTCGGGGTAATTAGTGATAAAATTTTAGTAGTAATTTACGTAATTCGAGGTTAATATTTTGGCGAAATTTGGCGTAAATGAAGTTCACGAAATAGCCGATACATCAACTCCCGATTTTTTATGTTATTTTTACATCCCATTTTGGTATGATGTTGAAGTCTCTGTTTGGAAACCGGTTGTTTGTGCGTGCCACTTTTTTTGTGGTGATGCTGGTTTCGTGCGTGGGAGTTTCCAACTCGAAAGCCCAGTTTTACAACGGATCCCAGATGACTTTTGGGAAAAGCCGGGTACAGTATGGCGACTTTTTGTGGACTTACTATCGCTTCAACGACTTCGATACTTACTTTTACCTGAATGGCAAAGAATTAGCCATTTATACTGCCCGCTATGCCCGTAAAGTGCTCCCTGAAATGGAACTGTTGCTTGAATCGCGGGTAAGCGACAAAATTGAATTTATTATCTTCAACTCCCTCACCGACCTAAAACAAAGCAACATTGGGCTGAGCAGTGATCAGCAATACAACATCGGAGGCATCACCCACATCATTGAAAATAAGGTATTTATATATTTCGATGGCAGTTATCCCAACTTTGAAAAACAGATACGGGCCGGACTTGCCCGCGCCCTGATAGATCAGTCCATTTATGGTGGTTCTGTGGGCCGGCAAATTACCAATGCTACTTTGATGAGTGCGCCTCCCTGGTATATTGACGGACTGGTTTCCTACATCAGTGAAGAGTGGAATACCACCATTGACAACGCGGTGAGGGATGGCATTTTGAGTGGTCGTTACCGCAAATTCAATCACCTTACGGGTGAAGATGCCGTGTATGCCGGCCACAGCGTCTGGAAATACATTGCCGACAAATACGGCAAGCAGGCCATTCCCAACATCATGTACCTTACCCGGGTGAGTCGCAATGTGGAAACGGGCTTTTTGTATGTGCTCAACATCTCCTTTAGAAATCTGATAAAGGAATGGTACGCGGCCAATCAGCAACAATATGTGAACAGTGATGAAGGCCGTGAACAGCCAAAGTTTACACCGCTGGTAAAAAAACCTAAAAAAACGGTTATCTTTGATCAGGTTAACCTGGATCCTTCCGGTAAATATACCGCATGGGTCACCAATAATTCGGGGCAGATAAAAGTATGGCTTTACAACAATCAACTCAATAAGTCGAAGGTCATCTTCAGGCAGGGTCACCGTCTGGATGAAAAAAACGATCTTTCCTACCCGCGTATCGCCTTTCACCCTTCCCGGGAAACTATGGGCCTGATTACTGAGTTGAAGGGAGAAATTCGCTTTTATCAGATCGACCTCAGCACCCGCAAGAAAACCTGGCAGTTCATCTACGGCTTTCAAAAAATTGTTGATTTCTCCTATTCCCACGATGGGCGCGACCTCGTGATGTCGGCCATACGCAAGGGACAATCGGACATTTACGTGTTTAATGTGGCTTCTGCTGCCGCGCAACAAATTACCAATGACATCTATGATGATTTGTCACCTGTTTTTATCAATAACTCTAAACAAATCGTTTTCAGCTCTAATCGCATCAGCGATACATTGGTGGAAAACCCGAAGCTGGAAAAGCCGGGACTGCCCAAAACGCATGATCTCTTTTTATATGATTATGCCGGCAAGAAAGATATTCTACGCCGCATCACCAATACGCCCCTCGCCGATGAAACCGATCCGCGGGAGTACGCCAAAGGGCAAATCAGCTTTCTGAGTGATGAAAATGGTATTTTCAACCGGTATGTAGCGGGTTTTGACAGTGTAATTACGCATGTGGACACCTCGGCTCACTACCGCTTTTTTACCCGCGACAAGATGCTGACCGATTATCCGCGCAACATAACCTCACATGCCGTATCACCGAAAAGCGGGCGCCAGGCTGAAATCATCCACAAAGGATTGACTTATCAGGTGAACACAGGCGAAAAAACACCACCCACTCAACTTACTGACATAGATGCAGCACCCACACCTTATATGCAACAGCGCTTATTGAGCGAAAGTATCTCGAAACAGGCGGAGCGTGAAGAAAAGGAGGCTCCGCCACAACGCCCCCGAAAACGATTCAGAAATGTGTATCAGAATGAGTCTCCCGATTCCGCCGACAGCCTGATAGACCTGAACGAATACCGCATAAGAACTGCTACTGAAACACCCAAATCGGATTTTGAAGACGGTTTTATCATTCCCAAACAGCGAAATTATAACGTTGAATATAAAATCAATGAGCTGGTAAGTCAGTTGGATTTTAACTTCCTGAGTTCTTCTTACCAGCCTTTTTCAGGAGGCAGAGGGCCGATTTTTCTTACGCCCGGGCTAAATGCGTTCCTCAAGGTGGGTTTATCTGATCTGTTGGAAGATTATCGCATGATTGCCGGGGTACGCCTTGATTTTAATCTGGTGAACAATGAATATATTTTCAGCATCGCCAACCTGAAACACCGATTAGACCGTGAAATTTATTTCCACCGTCAATCCATTGAGCAAATCAGCCTATATTCCATTGTAAGATATCGAATCCACGAGCTGCACTACATATTGAAATATCCTTTTAATCCCCTGCTCAGCCTCAAGGGTACCCTTACAGCGCGCAAGGACAGGGCAGTGTTTATGTCCACCGATCAATTCAATTTGCGTCAGCCCGATGTAAACCGGTACTGGTTATCCGGAAAGGCAGAACTGACCTACGATGCAACGAGGTCGCTGGGATTAAATATTTTGGATGGCATGCGCTATAAGTTGTTCGGAGAATATTACTATCGCCTGCCCGACGAAGACAATGATGCATCCAACATGATTGTGCTGGGTCTTGACATCAGGCATTACTTACCCATAGTGCGCAACTTTATCTGGGCTAACCGTTTCGCCGCCAGCACTTCAGTTGGTAAAAGCCGGTTGATCTATTACCTGGGGGGCGTGGATACCTGGCTTGCGCCGAAGTTTACCAACGAGGCTCCCATAGATTATAGTCAGAACTACGCTTATCAGACCCTTGCTACCAACATGCGCGGCTTCTACCAAAATGTGCGTAATGGAAACAGTTTTGCTGTCATCAATTCCGAATTACGGTTCCCGGTATTTAATTTCATTGCAAAACGGCCACTGAAATCCGATTTTCTAAATAATTTTCAGCTTATTGCCTTTGGTGATGTGGGTACAGCCTGGACCGGCCCTTCTCCCTATTCTGAAGAGAATGCCCTGTTTACCCGAATCATTCGGCAGGGACCACTGCTTATCACGGTAAAGGAACAGCGCGAACCACTGGTCGGAGGCATGGGATTTGGTGTCCGCTCCCGCCTGCTCGGCTATTTTATCCGTGCCGATTACGCCTGGGGCATAGAGGACCTGGTGATAAAAAAACCTGTCTTTTACATCTCACTCAGCCTGGATTTTTAACCAAGCCTTTTTGACAGGATTAACAAGATTAACAAGATTTTTTCCAGGAGTGTATGGTATTTTTTTAGCCCTGGAAGGGCGAAATAACGGTTTCGGATTGCGGAAATGGAGCTCAAGTGATATACTCTTTTGACAGGATTAACAGGATTAACAAGATTTTTTCCAGGAGTGTATGGTATTTTTTTAGCCCTGAAAGGGCGAAAGACACTAACTCAGGGTGTAGCTCTGAGTTGAACATTACAAGTTCATATTAAGCCCTGGAAGGGCGAAACAACGGTTCCGGATTGCAGAAATGGAGCTCAAATGATATACTCTTTTGACAGGATTAACAGGATTAACAAGATTTTTTTGCTGCAGTGTATGGTATTTTTTTAGCCCTGAAAGGGCGAAAGACACTAACTCAGGGCTACACCCTGAGTTGAACAATACAAGTTCATATTAAGCCCTGAAAGGGCGAAATAACGGTTCCGGATTGCGGAAATGGAGAGCAACTGATATGCTCTTTTGACAGGATTAACAAGATTAACAAGTTTTTTTCCAGGAGTGTATGGTATTTTTTTAGCCCTGAAAGGGCGAAAGACACTAACTCAGGGTGTAAGCCCTGAGTTGAACAATACAAGTTCATATTAAGCCCTGGAAGGGCGAAACAACGGTGCTGGATTGCGGAAATGGAGCTCAAATGATATGCTCTTTTGACAGGATTGACAAGATTAACAAGTTTTTTTTGTAGAAGTGTATGGTATTTTTCAGCCCTGGAAGGGCGAAATAATGGTTCCGGATTGCAGAAATGGAGCTCAACTGATATGCTCTTTTGACAGGATTAACAAGATTAACAAGATTTTTTCCAGGAGTGTATGGTATTTTTTTAGCCCTGAAAGGGCGAAAGACACTAACTCAGGGTGTAGCTCTGAGTTGAACAATACAAGTTCATATTAAGCCCTGGAAGGGCGAAACAACGGTTCCGGATTGCAGAAATGGAGCTCAAATGATATACTCTTTTGACAGGATTAACAGGATTAACAAGATTTTTTCCAGGAGTGTATGGTATTTTTTTAGCCCTGAAAGGGCGAAAGACACTAACTCAGGGTGTAAGCCCTGAGTTGAACAATACAAGTTCATATTAAGCCCTGGAAGGGCGAAACAACGGTGCTGGAAAGCCGCTTCAAAGATTCAGACTTACAAATTTATAAATCTTCTTAACAGGGATTGTCTTACCAGGAACAGTATCCCCTTAAAGTGGCTTTACTATTCGTATTTCTGGACTGTATCCTGAAACACACACCTCTGTGCGGGGGGATCATTAGAAGAAAATCAGTGAATACTCAGTTACTAAACTTCTTGTGACCATACTTCCGCTTTTACTTATAATTATTCCCAAAAAATCCTCTCATAAGCATCAAAATTAATATCTTTGTGCATTGTTATTGGACAAACAACAAGACACTAACCTTTTAAAAATCAATAAGCATGTACGATCGCCTTCAAGCTCACCTTCAAAAAGAATTGACCGACATCAGAGAAGCCGGCCTTTACAAAAACGAACGGGTAATTACCACGCCTCAGGGTGCCGAAATCAAGGTACAAAGTGGTGCCGAAGTACTTAACTTTTGCGCCAACAACTACCTTGGCCTTTCCAATAATCCCAAGCTTATCGCTGCCGCTAAAGAGGCACTCGATTCACATGGTTACGGACTATCATCGGTGCGTTTTATCTGTGGAACCCAGGATCTTCACAAGCAACTGGAAGCAAAAATTGCCGAGTTTTTCGGCACCGAGGATACCATTCTTTATGCTGCCTGCTTCGATGCCAATGGTGGCGTTTTTGAACCACTGCTTGGCGAAGAAGATGCCATTATCTCCGATTCACTCAATCATGCCTCCATTATTGATGGGGTTCGTTTGAGCAAAGCACAGCGATATCGTTACAACAACAGCGATATGGAAGACCTGGAAGAACAACTGAAAAAAGCCATGGCTCAGCGCTTCAGGCTGATTGTTACTGACGGCGTATTCTCCATGGACGGCAACGTAGCCAAGATGGACAAGATTTACGAACTGGCTCAGAAATATGATGCCATGATTATGGTTGACGAATGTCATTCTGCCGGCGTTGTAGGTGAAACCGGACGTGGAGTTACCGAATTGTTTGACCTTCGCGGGAAAGTTGAAATCATCACCGGAACCCTGGGCAAAGCCTTTGGCGGTGCAATTGGTGGTTTTACTACTGGTAAAAAAGAAATTATTGAGCTGTTGCGTCAGCGCTCACGTCCTTACCTTTTCTCAAACTCTATCCCTCCCATGGTTGCCGCAGCCGGTATCAAAATGTTTGATATGATGAGCGAAACCAATGACTTGCAGGATCGCCTGCATGAAAATACCGCTTATTATACCAAAAAAATGAAGGAAGCCGGTTTCGACATCAAACCAACCAAGAGTGCTATTGTAGCTGTTATGCTTTACGATGCTAAATTGTCGCAGGATATGGCTGCAAAACTGTTGGATGAAGGCATTTATGTAATTGGATTCTACTACCCGGTAGTTCCCAAAGGACAGGCCCGTATCCGCGTTCAGATTTCTGCTGCACACACCCGGGAGCAACTCGACAAATGTATCCATGCCTTTACCAAGGTTGGTAAGGAATTGGGCGTGCTGAAAGGATAATATTTATTCCAAAACGGATAGATAATTTCAATCTTCCGGTAAAATCATGAAAAAGGCGAAAACAGGTCATTTCCTGCTTCCGCCCTTTTTTTATGATTAAAAGCTTACATCAAAAGTTTATTCTGTTAACGACTGGTCCATAATGCATCGCACCGACATACCCATTTTAGCATTATAGCAGGCCAAGACATAGCTACTCTTATCATAGCACAATTGCCTTGGGAAATCACCGGAAGTGGTCCCATTAATTATATTAGGGTCTGCTGAAAAAATAATATATCATTGGATACCAGCATGGTGTGATGATATTTTTTATGTTACATGCAAGGTTTTTTCGCCATTCGCCCACATTTCGTGCTTTTATATTTCGGTCTCGTCTTTATGGACGAGACCGAAATATAAAAAGGTTGTGAGCTTTTCAGCAGGCCCTAATTAAAATAGGCGATGAATTCATTAGCTTTAGTTTCAACTTCCTGCAACAGTTCTGTTAAACCTTCATTGAATTGCTGTAACAAACCTCCTGGTGTTTTCAAAGCAGTATATTCAGTTGTTCTTCTGTCACGAATATCGGTTTTTAATTTTTTCCAGTCGGTTTCTATTGTGTTAGTAGTTCTTGAATTAATAAAATCAGTTAGTAAGTCTTCTACAAGAAGCTTGAATACATTCACTTTTTCTGTTTCGAGGTAGTGCGTTTTTAAAAGGCTTTTATAATCAAGGAATCCTTTTATTTTGTTAGCCTTTGAAATAAATGGTTCGGTTTGCCGACTATTTGTTCTATCCAATAAATATGGTTGGTTAGAATGATTGTTCCCTTTATCTCCAATCGTTAGTTTTATGAACCCTGTATTCTTTTGAAACGTTGGAATAAAAACATTTTCGAAGTCAACCACTTTTATATCTTTTACCGAAGATTGAAAAAATAACTTTATGGCTTAAGCCATGGAACTCTTTCCACTTCCATTTTCGCCATAAAGCATATGGTTTTTTCCCGAATTGGTTAAATCTATTTCATGTTCTCCTTACAATCCTACGGGCAGGTTGTCGTCCGGCTCTGAAATTTCTTCCTTAAAGAAATTCAGGTAGGTATTGAGTTGTCCTATATCGCCATGCTCGAACTCACCAATTTTTAAGTCAATTATTACATGGCATTTCAAAATGCGGTGATAGAAAACCAGGTCGAGAAAATAATATTTTTCGCCAATCAGGATTCGTTTTTGTCGGGCTTCAAAACAAAATCCATAACCCAGTTCAATAATGAACTGTTGTAGGTTGTCGAGCAGGGCTTTTTCTAAATCCGATTCTTCTACAATTTCTTTTAGAGGTAAATCAAGAAATTCAAAAGCATAAATATTTTTAATAATATCAGTGGTTTCTTGCGGTTTTGTTTTTTGCTGAACCAGTTGTGCGAGTTTTTCCGGGTTTTTGGATAATCCACTGCGTTCAAAATAGAGGCTATTGATTTGCCTTTTCAATTCGCGTACACTCCAGGCACCTTTGATGCATTCTATTTCGTAGAAAGTACGTTTGAGCGGTTCGTCAATTCCGAGAAGCAGCTCTAAATGTGAATACGAAAGTTTTGACAGTATTTTTTCACCCGGTAGAAACAATCCTAATTCCGATTGTGGGGTCAGTGTCCCCACTTTTTGTACATTTTGAAATTCGGGGGACAGTGTCCCCCATTTTTGATTATGCAATTCGGGGGTCACTGACCCCCAAATTGCATTTGTTAGATGAGGGTAATAAATATAAAACAATCTATACCTTCGTAAACTTCTTTCATCCAAACCTTTAGTATGTGATAACTTAGCGGCAATTGATTTTAATAAGGATTTGCCATATTCAGCCCTGTCTTTCCCATTTTGTTCAAATTCAACAATATAGTATCCAATCAACCAATTACGAATAGTCAGCATTTGATTCACCGCATTTACAGCCGATTTCTGCAATTGATTATGCAGTTGCTGTATAGTCGAAACGAGTTTATTGAAATTATTCATACCCATTTATTTTATCAAATATTCTGACAATATCACTTCTTTTGGAATGCTCATAGAGACATCTTTTGCGGATGCGGTATGATTGAAAAACTGGTCAGGCAGGTTTCGTTTAATGGCTGCGAGAATTTTCATTGGATTGCTTTCATCTTTAATTTCAGTAAAAATTCTTTTTGCCACTGTTTTAGGCATTCCTCCTTCATCCAGCATATCTCTTACTTTCGCCAGGTAATCATCATCCGTATCAGTAAAACCATCGTATCGTTTTATCTCTTTTGCGTTAAGTATTTTTCTTATTCTGGTGGCATTATCCCGGCCACTTTTTTTCGTGGTTTCTTCTGTTTCCTCTTTTTCAAGCAAATCAAATTCAATTTGGGCTTTATTGCTTGCCAGTAAATCGTGAAAATCAGCGTGTAACCTTTGACCAGGAGTTTTTTCTGATGCTTCATACAATCTTGCTGTAGTCAAAAAGTCAAGCTCTGAATTTTGGGACTCACTCGCGAGATAAAACTTTTCAAGTTTTCCTTTTCGGAAATAGGTAATTAGCGCATTCTCATCTAGATTGTAAGCTACATTGGCTTTTCTGGAAACTCTTGCCTTTCTTGGTAAGATTTTTATCAAAGTAAATAAATCTCGATCATTATCCCGAATATCCTCAATTACCCTTAAATACTTTAATTCGCTTTCCTCTCCATCCTCATCTCCGAGGATAAATTCTTTTGACGTCAGTTTACTGAAAAGCTCGAAGGATTTAATTTCTTCACCATCTGTAAGCAGTTTGGCATCATTACCCAACATTTCGATAAAATAATGGATTTTTGCAATAGCAGCTTCTTTCAATTTAATGATGTCGTTTGCTTCTTCTGTCGGGAAGAAATTATAAGTGTAAATTTTATTAAACGGTGTATCAACGCGGTTAATTCTACCGACCCGCTGAATCATCCGGGTCGGATTCCAAGGAATATCGTAGTTGATAACTACATTAGAACGATGCAGGTTAACTCCTTCCGAGAGTACTTCTGTGGTAACAATAATCCGATATTCATCCTTTTTAATTCTGGCTTTTGCATCGAAATTTGAAATAACCGTTTTGAGTTCTTTTTCAGAAGAACCCCCATGATAAATTAGGATTTTGTCATTTAACCTTATTTTTAAATTTTCGGTAAGATATTCAGCTGTTTCTTTTGATTCAGTAAAAATGATGAGTTTACTTTTTTGCAATACTTTTTGTTCGTTTATTTTGTCAATAAAACTATCAAGTTTTGGGTCATAATTTATATTCTTCCAGTAGCTATCAATTATTTTCAGTGTTTTTAAATCCGCTTCTATATCCGCTTTCAATTTAGGTGTGAAATCTTTTTTGCTGTATTCATCAGCCTTTTCATCATCAATTAATTTTTGTATTGCATCGTAATTTTCAGCTAAAAGCAAGTCCATTATTTTTTGCCAATGTTTCTTACTTACATATACTTTGTCCTTATTATAAGCTGATAGAAAATCCTCATAAGATTTTATGAATCTGGCAAGTGTTTTCTTAAAAGCAAAGAAGCTGCTTTCCAGTCTTTTAATAAGCAGGATTTTCATAAATCCACCCATATTTCGCTGACTGGTTTTCTCAAAATCAGAAAGTTCCTCCTTTAAATAAAGCAATGGAGTATATCTTGCATACTTGAATTGATTTTCATCTGTGATTAACGCGATTGTTTTCACGAAAATATCATTCAGAGTAGCATTAAGCTTGTAGAATATTGGTTCCGGTGGATTAACAATCGGAAATTTTAAGCCTTGATTTTTTAAGTCATCTTTAAAATATGTATCAATTTCTTTTCTGGTTCTTCGAACCATTATGTGTTTTAATACCTTACTTCGGATTTGAACAGCATTGTCTTTAACAATATCCATGTAAGTATCGTAATCGTCTTTTCGGTCAAGGTCTTTCAGCCTTCGTTGAAGAGAACCGAAAAAACTTTCAAGGTTCTTAATTCCGGGGATTGTGCTGTTTTTTCCTTTTTGAAACAGCTTAATTTGCGATAGGATATCTAAAGGAGAATTATTAAGCGGTGTTGCAGTAACAAGAATCACTTTTTTACCACGGCAAATTGCTGATAGGTTTTCGTAACTTACATTGTTTTCATTTCTGAATTTGTGCGCTTCATCTATGAAAACATTGTCATATCGTTCAGTTCCCCTCTCGATTATTTTTTCAAGTTTCCCGATTGATTCAAATTCAGCCGCAATCTTAAAATCGTGAAAAACGTTTAGCCATGAATTCGGATTATCCTTGGTTAACAATGCAGGTGAAGCTATTACCAAATTTCGCCCGGGTAGCTGATTTGCCAATAAAGTAGCCATAAAAGTTTTGCCCAAACCAACAACATCAGCTAAAAATACGCCTCCATATTCATCAAGTATTTTTTTCGCGTTTGTAACGGCCTGTTCCTGGTATTTTAGTTTCATGAATCCTTCAGGAATGTTCTGATAAAATAGATTCGGGTCGAGACTTAAATCTGTTTTAAAATATTCATAAAGTAATTTTAAGTAAATCTGGTATGGCGTGATGCTATCGTTTAAGTGTGTTTTGGTTTGCACAATGTCAACGTAATAATCTGAAATGTCAACAGCTTGTTCCCACAGCAATTCAAATTTTTCCAATGCAAATTTTACATCCTGGCTGTTTTTAAGCTGTACATTAAATTCATAGTTGGCGACTAAACCAGATTCTGAAAAGTTGCTTGAACCTGTGATAACATTTCCGTAATCCCTGTCATCTTTGAAGTATCGGCTTATATATACTTTGGCGTGAAGATTTTGGCTTGGATGCGCTTTAATTTCAATCTTTCCTGATTTTAAGTATTCAATAAATTTATGAATTCCTTCTTCAACCTCATGTGTATCTTCACTTTTTTCAATTTCATCAATTACTTTTTCTCCAATAATCTCTTTTGTTCTGGTATGAGTTTCAAAATCAAGTTTTCCCTGAATCTTACTGGTTTCGATTATTTGAAATGTCTTTTTATCAAAGTTTAAACCTACCAGAATCCTGATTTTTTCAATATTCTCAAATGATTTATAAAGCCGATGGAATCCACTTATTCTGAAATAGCCAACGAGTATATCAAAGAATTCAACTGTTTTTAAAACAGCTTTAAACCTATCAAGAATTGTATTATCAGGCTCGTTAGTGAAGAATGTCAGGTCTGTATATTTAGTTTTTTTATCCATTAATTAAATCCATTAAATTAGAAATCAAAAATAGCTTTTTTAGTGGCAGAGGCAAAGAAATTGCTCTTTTGGTTTTCCAGGATTAATTCAGTGCGTTGGCAAAACCCAAAAGAGCAATTTATGGGCGGGATTATCCTGTTTTTCAATTCAGTGTATAGTCGGTTATTTGTCTTTTTCTAGCATAGCACAAAACGTGTAAACATCACCACCTACAAAACTATAAAAAAGGAAATCAATTACCAAAAACATATTATAGCTAAATAAAAAAGGAATTTTCCATGCTGATTATTTATATCTTCCCGGCTTTAACCCCTTCAACCACTACCTTAATCTCTTCATAACTATATTCCTCCCCCAATTGTTCCTTTAGTGTCCGCAATGAAGCAGTACCATGGGCAACAACCGCCTTTTGAATCGCCGGAATTTTGGACTTTTCAATCAGATGCTCCGGTTTAATCTCACCACTCCTAATAAAACCCACCAGGTGATTATATATGGTGTTGATGGTGAACTGACGTTCCTCAGCAATTTCAGGGATTGTTTTTCCGCGGCGGAAGAGTTCCAAAGAGGTATAACCAGTTTTCTGCTGAATTGGTTTGGCTGGTTTTGGAGTCACTCTCCCGGATGGTTTCCTTCCCTTTTTGCGAACCGACATTTTCAGGTGCATATTACCGTGGAGGTCATTTTCCTGGCAATAATTGCGCACCACTGCCAGAAATTCCTCACCATATTTATTTATTTTGTAATCGCCAAAACCGGAAATCTGGTGTAAATCATCCAATGAGTGCGGCAAATAAGCCGAAAGTTCAATCAGCGATATATCGCCCAACACCATATAGGGTGGCACCCCTTCTGAATCTGCAATTAACTTACGCAGGTATTTCAGTTTCTGGAACAATTCCGTATTTTGGTCGCGGCTGCGGGAGGCAGCCGTCTTTTCAGCAACAGCTTTGGAGGCTTTTACCATACTCACCGGCTTCTGGCCTTTCAGCACCTGCCAGCTTTCATCGTTGAGATGAAGTACCGGATACTGCCCTTCCGTTTGTGAAAGCAATCCCTGCTGAAGCAGTTGTGAAAACACATCATACCAGTCGGGTTCGCTCAAATCGCGGCCAATGCCCCAGGTTTTCTGTGATTTTAACTCCGGACTGAATTTATTGAGATCGGCCCCCCGAAGGTAATCTATGGTGGTTTTTATGCCAAAACGCTGGTTAAGCCGGGCTACTGCCGACAATGCTTTCTGGGCATTGAGCGTACCGTCATATTCCGTGTATTTGTCCAGGCAATAATCGCACGATTTACAATGGCCATGATGCACTTCATCAAAATAGTTCATCAATTGCTGGCGGCGGCAACGATGTGCTTCGGCAAACGACACCATGTATTCCAGCTTACGGTGCATAATGTCAACATGCGCCGGATCGGTGCCATTGTCAATAAAATAGCTGAGCTTGGATACATCGCCCCTGCTGTAAAAAAGAATGGCATCGGCGCGTAAGTTATCCCGGCCGGCCCGGCCCGTTTCCTGATAATAACTTTCAATATTTTTGGGCAAATCGGCATGAATCACATAACGAACATCGGGTTTATCAATGCCCATTCCAAAGGCAATGGTAGCCACAATAATCTTAACCCTGTCGTGAATGAAATCCTCCTGCACCTGGTGACGGGCATTACGCTCCATGCCGGCATGGTAGTATGCAGCAGAATAACCCATGGATTTCAGCCTTTCGGCCATATCTTCGGTAGATTTCCGTGAAAGACAGTAAATGATACCCGACTGATCCTTATGCTGATTAAGGTATTCGGGCAAAAAATCATCCATCAGGTACTTCTGCACCACAAAATACCAGATGTTGGCACGATCGAAAGAGGAAATAAACCGATGGTCTCCGCTTAACCCCAACTGCGCCACAATATCATCGCGGGTAACCTTGTCGGCACTGGCCGTGAGGGCCATAACCGGCACGTCAGGATATTGGGACTTCAGCGTACTTAAAGCCAGATAATCAGGCCTGAAATCATGTCCCCAGTGCGAAATGCAATGGGCTTCATCAATGGCGAAGAGAGAAACTTTGGTATCACCCAGCAGGTTTTTAATGGCATTTTCGGCTGAAATACGTTCGGGAGCAACATAACACAACCGGAGTTTTCCTGATCGCAAATCACTGATTACCCGATCCTGTTGCGAAGCAGTTTGTGATGAATTGAGGAATTCAGCGGCTACTCCATTGTTCTTCAAGGCATCTACCTGATCTTTCATCAGGGCTATAAGTGGGGAAACCACAATGGTAACGCCGGGTAGCATCAGGGCCGGCACCTGATAGCAGATGGATTTCCCGCCACCGGTAGGCATAATTACCAGTGAATCCTCGCCGGCAAGCGTATTCTCAATTACAACTTCCTGATGCAGGCGGAAAGCATCAAAACCAAAATACTTCTTTAGCACTGTGGCAGCAGTCATTTCCATATATTCTCACGAATTAACACTGATAATCTGATCCAAACTTAAATAAAAAGTGGATTCCACCACTTAAATTATTTATATTTTCATGATTTACCGCTGAATTGAACTACTTTTGATCAACAATAATCTCCTGCGGGATTTCACAAATGAGCGTCCATTGCCCCGTTAATATGTACCTTATCTTACAAATTATGAAAATTACCTTTATTGGAGCTGTTCAACAAGTAACCGGCAGCAAGCATCTCATTGAAACAGCCGATGGAAAGAAAATCTTGCTGGACTGTGGTATTTTCCAGGGCAAGGGGCTTGAAACGGATGCCATGAACCGCAACCTGCCTTTTGATCCTGCCGATATAGACCACATTCTGCTCACGCATGCTCACATTGATCATTCCGGGCTTATTCCTTACATGTATCACCTCGGTTTTAGAGGTTCAGTGGTGTGCACCAATGCGACCCGTGATTTGTGTAGTATTATGCTGGCCGACAGCGGCCACATTCAGGAGAGCGATACGCATACTTTTAACAAAAAACGGAGGCGACAGGGCAAGCCAGCCGTGGAACCACTTTATACGCCTGAAGATGCTCGTAAAAGTCTCGAACTCTTTATCGGAGTTGCCTACAACAGAAAATTCAATATTGATGAAAACCTGAGTCTGCAGTTCACCAACACCGGACACATGCTGGGTTCCGCTGTGGTTAACCTTTCGGTGAAAGAGGATGGCAAGACTATCCGGATTGCCTATACCGGAGATATTGGGCGGCCGTATAATCGTTTACTCAGTCCACCTGCCCCATTTCCCCAGGCGGATTACCTGATTACCGAATCAACCTATGGAAACCGCCTGCATCCTCCATTACAAAATGCCGAAGAGGAATTGCTGCGCGTTGTCCGGGAAACCTGTGTGGTTAAAAAAGGTAAGCTAATCATTCCCTCTTTTGCCATTGGCAGAACTCAGGAACTGGTGCTGGTATTAAACAATTATTTTAATGAAGGTAAACTACCCAGGGTGCCTATATACGTGGATAGCCCGCTGGCGGTGAATGCCACAGAGATATTCCGGCTACATTCAGAATGTTTTAATCAGGAAGTACTAGATGTAATGGAAAATGATCCCGATCCTTTCGGGTTTGGTTCCCTGCACTATATTCGTAAGGCAAGTGAAAGTAAAAGCCTGAACAGTTCAGATGCACCTATGGTAATCATTTCCGCTTCAGGTATGATGGAAGCAGGCAGGGTGAAACATCATCTGGCCAACAACCTTTCAGACCCCCGAAATACAGTGCTTGCCGTTGGCTATTGTGCCAAAGGTACTTTGGGCGATCGTATTGTCCGTGGCGACAAAGAAGTGTCCATTTTTGGGAACATACATCCGGTAAGAGCTGACATCGAAAGCATTGAAGCTTTCAGCGGACACGGCGATTATAAAGAAATGGCCGATTTTCTGGAATATCAGGATAAAGATCAGCTTAAGCAGATTTTTCTGGTTCATGGAGAAACTGACGCTGCCCAGGCCTACCGCAATTATCTGGCAAACCGTGGCTTTCAACAGGTCAGCATTCCCGTTACCGGCCAGGAATTTCTACTGACCTGAAAGGATAAAAAAACACAGACCGGACTCCCATTGGCATCCGGTCTGTATCAAATCATTAACTATGAAAATTATTCGGCTTTAGGTGCTTTTCTTCGTGTTGAATAATTGATTTTAAAAGCACCCACTTTGCGCAATTCCTGTTTAACGTCAGTAACCACACCCATTTTTACATCTTTATCTACTTTAAGTGATGTAGTGAGCAGACCACGGTCGGCTTCCGGCCGTGTTTCACGCTCATTGTAAATGAATTCGGCGATGTCGTTCACCGTACGAAAACTGTCATTGAGCTGGATACGTGATTCGGTTCCGTAAATCTTTGATTGTGTAGGAGGCCCGATGTAAATAAAGCTGACCAATGATTTCTTTTCTAGCTTCTGCACTTCAGTAGCCACAGGCGGTTTTACCTTCACTTTAAGGGTTACCTCACGCATGGTGGTGGTTACCATAAAGAAGAACAGCAACATGAAAATAATATCAGGCATCGAGGCAGTACTGATGGCAGGCATTTCGCCCGACTTATCTTTTTTAAATCTTGCCATATTATTTACCTCCTCCTATATTTTCGGGTTCAGCTTCTGAAATTGACATGGGGACGGCTGCCTGTATCGCGTCAATATCCATTTGACTTCTAAGATCGGCGAATTTAACTCCGAACTTTTGTCTCGACAATTCATCCCGCAGTTCATTTACAGCAGCGGTGAGTTCATTTTGCACCTGAATATACATGTCGTATGAGGTGCCACGGTCGTTTTTAAGCGAAATAATGCCTTTTGAAACCGGAAATTCACCGAGACCAGGAATGTTTTCCATCCTTTTTTCAGGTAAGTCCTCCCGGTTTTGAGGGTTCGAGAGGAATTCCTTGGCTTCATTACGCAGCGTACTGATGTCGCCCCACCGGCTTTCAACAAACAGGCGGTCGCTTTTATTTACCAGCACATTAAACACGTTGCGTTGCTTCACATCGGGTGTTTCAGCAGTGGGATCCGGAGGTGGCGGTAATCGCCTTACTATTCCTGAGTCAACGTCCATGGTAGTTGTTACCAGGAAGAAGATCAGCAACAGGAAAGAGATATCGGCCATTGACCCGGCATTAATTTCGGGAACTTTTCTAGCCATAGTTATTCCTTTTTTTGAGGGAACAAATTATTTAAACCATTTGGCCACTTCAGCATATA
>Ga0265295_1001748_pt1 | contig 37070 bp, 34 predicted proteins | sample Munlansysbiofilm_FD_192503 | JGI IMG/M metagenome (GOLD analysis project Ga0265295, IMG submission 192503) | Leachate microbial communities from a municipal landfill in Southern Ontario, Canada - Methane capture system biofilm | ecosystem: Engineered > Solid waste > Landfill > Unclassified ... | reverse complement strand
CGAAAACGGAGCATTCCGGACGATCCGCGTACTGAACGGAGATGAGACCGACTGGGGCGGACCCTATGTGGGAGAAAAACCGGCATTGCTTCACATAACCCTGGTAGCAAGGGACTAAACACGAATTTTTCCCATACCGGATAAAACATTATCTTAGTACCTATGAAAAAGACAATCGCTTTAATAATGCTGCTTGGAACCATGGTTGCCTGGCAGTGTGGCGGACCTGCTAAGGATAAACTGCCACAGGAATTTAACCTTACCCCGGATATGAATCTGCTGGGAATTGATCCGGTAATGATAGATGGTGTGGATTCGCTTTTACAGTCTTTTGTGGACCAAAACAAGCTCAGTTGTGTGACGGCTTTTGTGGCCAAAGGCGGGAACGTGATCTACAATAAGGCTTTTGGCTGGAAGGACGTTGAGAACAGGATCCAGGCCACGACGGAGGATTACTACGTACTCTTCTCGCAGACTAAAGCCATTACCACCGCGGCTTTTATGACACTGGTCGAGAAGGGACTGGTGGCGGTCGATGACCCGGTTTCCGATTATTTTCCCGGAATCCCCGACCGGGTGGTGACAAAAGTCAATTCCGACGGTACGTACGAAACCCGCCCGGTCGCCTCGGCAATGACGTTTGCACACCTGATGTCGCACAGCACGGGGCTCGGCTCGGGACTGGTGGCTGAAATCCGCCGGGCCGAGGCGGCAAAGGCCGCAGCAGAGAAAACGGCAAAGGCCGCAGCAGAGAAAACCGCAGCAAGCTCAGCAACCGATGGTGGAGCAGCTGATAGTGGAGCAGCTCCCTGCGGGCAGCACAGCTATTATGTGGGGGAAAGCAGTTTTGCGACCCTGGAAGAGGCCATGCTGGATCTGGCCCGGTACCCGCTCGGGTTTGATCCTGGCACCGAATGGGATTACCACGTGAGCACCAACATGCTGGCCTATATGATCGAGCGCATATCGGGCAAAACGTTGCGCGAGTATGTCAAAGAAACCATTTTGGAGCCTCTGGGCATGGAACATACCGACTGGTATTACGCACCCGATATGCTGGAACATTTTGTTAAACCGTACAACGCTGTTGACGGAAAGCTGGAGCCTGCCACAATGATGAACATGTTTGCCCGGGGAACCATTTGCTCCGATCAGACTTACTGCGAAGGGGCCATTGGCCTGAACGGCCCGATAGGGGATTACGCGCGGTTTTGCCAGATGATGCTCAACAAAGGCACTTTCAACGGGCGACAGATTTTGAAAGCCGAGACGGTAGAGGCGATGACTATGATCAACCGCCTGCCCGATGAGAACTCGGGCGGGGAGGGATTCCAATTCGGCCTCGGCTTTGAGCTGTATAATGAACTGAAGAAACCCGTTCCTGCGGTCTCCAATACGGCCTATGCATGGGGAGGCATGTTGGGTACTCAATACATTATAGATCCCGAAAATGATATGATAGTTCTTTATTATATCAATATGTTAAGGTCTGAGCCCACTTATCCGTCGTTTTTATGCAAAGTCTACGAAATGTTGCCCCGATGAAGAAGGCGATCACCAAGAATTTGCTTTCATACGTTATTTCTGCCATATTGTTCTTCCTGTTTTGCGGCCGCGTAGATGTGTTCAGGGGATGGATCTATTTTACACTGGTGTTTTCCGGTGCCATAATCAATAATTTCATACTGGTACTGGGTAATCCCGATGTTCTGATGTCCCGCTCCGAAGAAGGAAAGAATACCCAACCCTGGGACAGGGCCGTCCTGGGTGGGTACTTTTTGTTGCAGATCCTGATCATTCCATGCCTGTCCGGCCTGGATGTGAGGTATGGATGGACCTTCCTGCCAAATTATTGCATGATCGCCGGGTTCTTGATCTATCTGTTCTCATTAATTATCATTACCAGGGCCATGCTGGTGAACAGGCATTTTGAAGGAACGGTCCGGATTCAGGAAGACCGGAACCACAGGGTGATCGACAGGGGACCGTACCGGTATATCAGGCATCCGGGAAACCTGGGAATGGTTCTGTCTGTTTTTGCCCTTCCCCTGATTGTCGGAACGGCCTGGGCGTTGATTCCTGCGTTTCTGGCCGCATTTCTGACCATTGTAAGGACTGTGAAGGAAGATGACTTTTTGAAGTCGTCACTGGAAGGGTACCGCGAATATGCGACCCGGGTACCATTCCGGGTGGTGCCTTTTGTGTGGTAGTTTCCTCAGAATGTGGTGATTAAGAATCGGGAGAAACAGATTGGCGGAAAGTGTTCCTGTATTTGCGGGATACTTCGATGGTATGGTTCCTGGCGGTTACTTCGTTGGCCGTAGAGTGGCTGATGTGATTCCTGTTGACCAGGAAGGAACGGTGTACACGTAAGAAGCGGTCGTCGAGTACCGATTCCCATTGAGAGATTTTCTTTTTGGTACGGTACGTTGTATTGTCAACCGTTTGGATCAGGACCTCCGAGTTCCTTGATTCCACCAAAAGAATGGAGTCCACCCTTAGAGAGATCTTTTTCCTTTCAGATGTAAATGTGATGTGTTCTTCGGGAGGGACAGCTTTTATCAAGTAATGCTCCAGCATGCGCTCCATAGCAATAAATGCAGCCAGCAGGATCCATATAAGTACCGGATTGAAGATCAGGTCCGGCAGGTTCCCGGGGGTCAGTTTGAATAGATACCAGCTGGTGAATACAATGCACAGGTACTCTGTCAGAAGGGTTGCCAGGGCCAGGCAGCAACTGTGCATCACACCCTTAAGCTTGTTTTCAAAGGACAGGTCTTTCATAAAGAACTTGGCGAGCAAAGCGCCCGGCAGGAACATGATGGCCAGCAAGAGGGCTTGTGAGTATCCGTCCACCACACTGGCAAACACCAGGCTCATCAACAACACAACTGCCAACCAGTACAAAATACCGAAATACCTTTTCATACCCAAAAGTAGTCATTTAGGGTAATATTCTTGGGTAGATTACCTTTCCAATAGCAGAACAGTAGGATTTGACACCTTCAGGAATGGTTTTGACCTTTGACTTGATGACAGACAGAGGTAATTTTGCAATAACCAATTAAAATAAATCAATATGCTACATTTATTCATTGAAGGAGGTCCCCTTTTTATGGGAATCCTGACCATTGAACTGGTCTTTTTGTTAATTGCTGCCTGGAAAGCCCCTGCCTGGGTGAAGGAAATCGGGCTGATGGCCCTGATCACCGGGATCCTGGGCACACTCATTGGCATGCAACAGGCATGTGATGCCATTCAAAGGGCAGGTGATATCTCGTTGGGAATCATGGCCGGCGGGATGAAGGTAGCCCTGATCACCGTCGTTTACGGCGGTCTGATTTATTTTGCCTCTCTTATCATCCGCATTATCCACAAACCCAGGATCTGAATGTTGTTGTCAGGACAAATCGCAGGAGATATTCAGAGGTGAAATTTGACCGGGGAAAAGGTTTCCAAAACCGAATTTCCCGGTTTTTTCTTAGTTTTGGGGTAAATATAGTTTAACCGGATGAAAAACATCATATTGACCGGGTTGCTTGTGTTGACCGGCATAGCCCTGAGTGCACAGGAGAGGACCATCCTGACCTCGGATGGTGTCAGTTTGTATGTCAATGTCAAAGGGAGCGGTATCCCTTGTCTGTATTTGCACGGCGGACCCGGATCGGGCAGTTACTGGCTGGAGAAGTTCTTTGGGGAATACCTGGAACAGCACTTTCAGATGATATACCTGGACCAGAGGGGAGTGGGCCGTTCCACCAGTCCCGGGGACGGCAATTTCTCAATGGACAGAATGGTCTGTGATTTTGAAGAGATACGGCAAGCCCTGGGGATAGACCAATGGCTGACGTTAGGGCATTCGTTCGGAGGCATCTTGCAGATGGGTTACTGGGAAAAGTACCCGCAGAATGTCAAAGGCATGATCATGATCAATTGTACTGTCAGTATGGAAGACAGTTTTGGCAAAAGCTGGCTCCAAAAAGCCGCGGAATTTACAGGCACAGCTTATAAACCTGTACAGACTTTTACACCCGATTCGTTGATGGACAGACTGATGGAAGTGTCCAAAGCCCTCGATGAGCAGGGGGTCAGATGGAAAATGACCTTTGTCTCTCCGGAAGATGAGCAGCAGATCAACGATACTTATAGCGGCTTTCCGTCCTGGAACAGCGATTTTGGGAACCAGGCGATGTTTATCGGGGATTACTGGAAAGACTACAGGGATCTGACCTCAAAGGTAGAAGTTCCGGTGTTGTTTTATTACGGGACCCATGACTGGCCGATTGGCCCGGAACATTACAAGGGAATAAAGTTTCCTGAAATGATTCTCTATGGCAGCGATGTGATGCACTTCCCCTTCCTGGAAAATCCGAAAGACCTGGAAAAAGCCATTGATACATTCAGACAACAATACGGTTTCTGAAAAAAAAGAAAAATTAATATGTCTAAACACGGAGAGATCAGGAGGTACTCACTTATCATAGAAAAGATAATCAGGGGACATTACCCCGGCTTCCGCGAGATCGGGGATTATTTGCACGAACACGGATTCCAGGTGGGTGACAGGACACTCCAGCGTGACATTGAGCAGATCCGATATGACTTTTGTATAGAGATCAAGTACGACAGAAGTAAAAAAGGTTATTGTATTGACTATGAGAACAGCCTGAACTTAGAATCATTTTTTCACTTCCTCGAGATCGTCAATACAGCCGAGTTGCTTACCGAAAGCCTCATGGAAAGCAAAGATACCCTCAAATACATATCTTTTGACACGGGAGGCGGACTGAAAGGCATCGAAAACCTGAAGCCGCTGTTACGTGCGATTAAGGAAAACCTCAAGATCTTTTTCCGTCACTACAATTTTCAGACGGACAAAACCACCGAATATACCTTAAAACCCTATCTTTTAAGGGAATATCAGAACAGATGGTATGTAGTGGGGATTGTCGCCGGGACAAAGGATCTGAGGATTTTTGGCATTGACAGGATCCTTGACCTGGAAGTCAGGACCGAAACATTCTGTCCCGACACTGGTCTGGACCCTGCCCGCCTGTTTGACCAGACCATTGGCCTGATCTTTTCACAGAATACAGTGCAGGATGTCATCCTGTCTTTTACCCCGACACAGGGTAAATACGTGAAGACATTGCCTTTGCACAAATCACAGCAGGTCCTGGTTGACAACGCGCGGGAATGCAGGATCAGGCTGCATGTGATTCCCAACTATGAACTTACACAGGAGGTCCTGCGTCACGGCGATACGGTCAAGGTCCTGGAACCTGCCTGGCTGGCCGCGGAGATCCGGCAGATATTGAACAATACACTGGAGAAGTATTCTACTGACAACGACCGCTAACCAGACAAAACATGGATTCACCAATTGCCGGCAGGTACAGGCATATACATATCAGGGGCGTGCTTGTTCTGTTGTGTATGATATTTTTCTTGAACAGGGCATATGGCCAAAGAATATACACCACCCTGCGCACAGAGGATCCGCCCGTGATTGACGGGAAACTGGATGATGCCTGCTGGGAGTCGGGGGAGTGGCAAAGCGATTACAAACAATTTGTCCCGGTATATAATGGAGAAGTCTCGTACAGGACCGAGATCAAAGTGTTGTACAACAACAGAAGTCTGTTTGTGGGCGTTCGGTCGTTCGACGATATGGACAAGATCACAAAACGGCTCGGGCGCCGGGACAACTACCTGGGAGATATGGTGGGGATCCAGCTGGACAGTTACCACGACCGCCGTACGGCCTTTGAGTTTGTTGTCACGGCGGCCGGTCAAAAGATGGATATGTGGATATCCAACGACGACATGGATATAAACTGGAATGCTGTCTGGTATGTGAAAGTGGCCTTTCAGGAGGATGCGTGGACGGCTGAATTTGAAATTCCCTTTACCCAGTTGCGTTACAGCCCTGCCAATGAGCAGGTCTGGGGCTTCAATTCGTGGCGCTACGTGAACCGTTTACAGGAAGAGAATCACTGGGAACTCCTGGCCAACGACGGCACGGGAGGCGTGTATACTTTTGGTGAATTACACGGTCTGAAGGATCTGCCCGGGAACCGGCGCCTGGAATTGTCTCCTTACCTTTCAGGCAGTATAACAACTAATAAGAAGATCCCGGGAAGTCCCTACGCCAGGGGGATCCGTTTTGGTGCCCGGGGCGGATTGGATGCCAAGATAGGGCTTACCAACAACTTTACACTGGATGCTACCATAAATCCGGATTTTGGCCAGGTCGAGGCCGATCCTTCACAGATGAACCTAACGGCTTTCGAAACGTATTTTGAAGAAAAACGGCCGTTCTTCATTGAAGGAAACAATATTTTTGCTTTCGATTTTGACGGGGATGATTTGTTTTATTCACGCAGGATTGGGCATGCTCCTTCTTACCATCCGGGGGCCGGGATGATGAAAATGCCCGAGTTTACCACGATCGGCGGGGCTGCGAAAGTGTCGGGAAGGACCGCAAACGGACTTTCAGTGGGGATCCTCGAGGCGGTCTCTTTGAAGGCCAATGCCCACATATTCGAGAACGGCGTTGACTCGGAAAAGGCGGTGGAGCCGCTGGCCAATTACCTGGTGGGGCGTTTTCAAAAAGATTTTGACCGGGGAAATACCATCCTTGGGGGTATTGTTACCCATACCCACCGGGCGATCCGGGATGAGCACCTGCATTTTTTAGGAAGAGATGCACTGAGCGTTGGAATTGATTTTACAAAATTCTGGAAGGACCGTAAGTATTTCCTGGAATTCAAAACCATCGGCACACATATTGGCGGAGATCAGGAGGCCATCCGGAGGCTGCAGACCGCCTCGGCGAGGTATTACCAAAGGCCCGGAAGCGGCCTGCCCCTGGATACCACAAGCACCCGTATGAGCGGACTGGGAGGGTATTTCAGGATCGGGCGGTGGAGCAAGGGCCACTGGCGTTACAGCGAAGAAGTGGTCATACGTACGCCCGGACTTGAGTTCAATGACCTGGGTTTTATGAAGCTGTCCAACACTGTCAAGAACAGTACACGCGTATCTTATGTGGAAAAAGACAATCAGTGGATCTTTAAGAACTACGATATATCCCTTTCGCAGGACAATGCCTGGAACTTCCAGGGAAGAGGTCTTTATTCTGACCTTCAGCTGGATGCAGATTTTGAACTGCGCAGTCACTGGTCAGTTTTTTTGGAAGCGCAATACAAATTCAGGATAGTGGATGAGCAGTTGCTTCGCGGAGGCATGGCCATGAAGGTGCCCGATCAGTTACAATATGAAGGGGGTATCTTTTCCGATCATTCAAAAAAATTGACCGTTGGAGTATATGCTGCCTACAATCATTCACTTACGGGAAATTCCAGATTTCTTTATATTTCACCACAAATGAGCTACCGGCCTTTTTCGAACCTGCTGCTGTCGGTGAATGCCGTTTATGAAAGGAACCTGAACGATCTGCAGTACATAGGTCAGTTAAATCAATTAAACACATCACCGGTATGGCTTTTGGGAATGGTAGATAACCGGAACCTTTCGCTGACCTTTCGTGTTGACTGGGCCATAACACCGGAACTGACGATCCAGTATTATGGTAGTCCGTTTGTTTCCATAGGTGATTATTCGGATCTGAAAGAGGTGACCCATCCTATGGATGCCCTGTATGAAAACCGTTTCAGGAAAATACCTTTTGAGCGTAACGGAAAGGATTATATGCTTGATGGTAACCGAGATGGTGTTTTTGATCTGAGAATTGACAATCCGTCATTCAATTATCAGCAATTCCGCAGCAACCTGGTATTGCGCTGGGAATACAGGCCGGGTTCGACCTTGTATTTTGTGTGGTCCCAGGACAGGACCGGGTACGATGCAGGGGGACCGTTCTCTTTCCGTGACGGTTACAAATTGATGGGAGAAGTCTTTCCGGGCAACGTGTTTATGATCAAGCTCAATTACTGGTTTTCGAATTGAGGACCCCTGATCCGGCGTTCCCGGAACCTTCGGGTTTGGTATTTTCAGGAGGGGTACTTGTGATAACCCCGTTTTCATCTACGTACGCCATCATATCATCAAAGGAGCTTTTGGGGTTGTTTTTCCTTTCTTCCCTCTTTTTTTGCTTTTCTTTTCGCTTTGCTCTTTTTTGTTTTTCTACCTGTCTTTTGTTGAATGAATCTGAATTTGCCATTTATATTATTTAATACCTGTTAATTGCCATCGGATACAATGCCGGGATACGGCAGCTCAATGCTATAGCGGTAACGTAGTTTTATAGTGCTTAACAGAAAGTGAGGGAGGAACAGCAGAGCAGAACCTACACGATATGTCCGATCTCACAAAGATAGTTAAAATATGTGATTTCTTTTCAGGAAAAATTTTTAGTGGGAAATCGATTATTGGTTTCCGAACAGAGATTTCCCGTATCTTTACAAAGTAATCACTATCAGATGAAAAACAATAGAAAAGATTCATACACATTTACAGGAGCCGACATTGGAACGCTGATCCTGGACACCGATCTGAAGATCATTCGTTTTACAGAAGAAGCCAAGAGAATACTCAACCTTAAGGACTCCGATCCGGGACAACCGTTGCGCGATTATGATACAATCATCTCGGGTGCATACAAAGCGCTTGAAACCCTGACGACCTACGAAAAAGAGATCCAGGACAACGACGGGAACTGGTACCTGTTGGGGATAAGTCCGCTGATCTCACAAGAGGGAAAGGCTGAGGGCGTCATTGTGATATTGGTCAATAACAACATTTTGAAAAATGCCGAGTCTGAGCTGGATGCCACGGAGGAACGGCTTACCCGGGCCATGGTGGCCGGGAACATGGCGTGGTGGGAAATGGAGCTGCCCTCTGGAAAGATCACCTTCAATCACAACAAGACGCGTATGTTGGGATTGAAAGGTGAAGATTTTAAACATTTTCAGGATTTCATGCAGATCGTTCATCCCGAGGACTGCGACGGGGCCATGAACGCCATGTATGACCACTTGCATGGAAAGGCGGCGGTATATGCCTGTGAGTACAGGATGAAGAACGCTGGAGGCAATTACCAATGGTTCCAGGACGTAGGTAAAATTGTTTATAAGGATGAAGGAAAAATGTTGGTGGCCGGTATTGTTTCAGAGATCACCGAAAGAAAAAGAATTGAAAAGCAATTGAAAGAGGCTAAGTTACAGGCCGAAATGGCGAACAATTACAAGAACCAGTTCCTGGCAAATGTGAGCCATGAGATCCGGACCCCCATAAGCGGTATGGTGGGTTTTGCATCGCTTTTGCGCAGTGAAGAACTGGACTCTGAAACCAAAAAGCTGTATATAGATATCATAGAAAGCAGCTCAAAGCAATTATTGAATTTGGTAAACGACATTATTGATATTTCCAGGATCGAGGCCGGCGAACTGAAAATCAGCAAAGCCCCCTGTGAGTTACACAAAATCCTGAAAGAAACGGAGACCTTGTTTGAACAGTTGAAACATGCCCGCGGGAAGCAAAACCTTAAGATCAGGTTGAACCTTTCGGGAAAGGATGAAGCACTTTTCATTGTTACCGATCCGGACAGGTTAAAGCAGATATTGATCAACCTGATTGGGAACGCATTAAAATTTACGGAAACAGGAGGGGTTGATTTTGGGTACGAACTTGAAAATGACCGATTAAAATTCTATGTTTCAGATACCGGGATTGGCATGAGTGAAGACGATCTGAAGTTGGTTTTTGAACGTTTCAAACGCACGGAACAGGCACATAAGAAATACGAAGGCACCGGATTGGGCCTGGCCATTACAAAAGGGCTTCTGGATCTGCTTGGTGGCGACATTTCTGTGCATTCGGAAGTGGGCAGGGGCAGCGTATTTACCTTTACGATCCCATATGAACCGTCAAAACCGGAGCAAGTCAAATCCCCGGAAGAACAAGTAACGGATACGGAACGTTTGCGCGGCAAGAAAATCCTGATAGCCGAGGATGAAAAGATCAACAGGATGTACCTGGAGATCATTCTAAAAGATCTGCCCATACAGATATTCTGGGCCCGGAACGGACTGGAAGCCGTTGAAATATTCAGTGAAAACAGAGATATCAACCTGGTACTGATGGACATTAAGATGCCGTTGATGGACGGGGAGGAAGCCATGCAAAAGATTTTGGCATGGAAGCCGGGAACCCGCATAGTGGCTCAGACAGCCAACGCCTTGTCCAGTGACCGGGAAAAATACCTGGAAAGCGGGTTTGTGGACCATATTTCTAAACCCATCGATAAGAAACAGTTAATCAGGATCATGGAAAAGTGGGTGTTGTAATGGATCGTGATACTGTCATTCAAAAAACCGTTGATTTTGTAAAAGACGAATTGCTCAATGCCGAAGGAGGGCACGACTGGTGGCATGTGTACCGGGTATGGAAGCTGGCCCGGCAGATCGCCCGAACGGAAGAAGCTGACCTTTTTGTGGTTGAACTCGGCGCTTTGCTTCACGATATTGCCGATTCAAAGTTTCACAACGGCGATGAAACCATAGGTCCACGTAAAGCCCGGGAATTCCTTGGTTCCATTGGGGTAGAGGAGAACGTAATCGCTCACGTGGAACAGATCATAGCCCATATTTCTTTCAAAGGAGCTGCCTACAGGCAGGCATTCAGATCGGCAGAACTGGATGTGGTACAGGATGCCGACCGGCTGGACGCCCTGGGTGCCATAGGTGTAGCACGGGCTTTCAATTACGGAGGGCACAAGGGAAGGGCCATCTATGATCCGGGGATCCCGCCCGTTCAGGAAATGACCAAAGACGCATACAAGATAAACACATCCCCTACCATCAACCATTTCTATGAGAAACTCTTGTTGCTTAAAGACAGGATGAATACACAAACCGGGAAAAAACTGGCCGGGGAAAGGCACCGGTACATGGAGCAGTTTCTTTCACGTTTTTATGCTGAATGGGAAGGGACGGAAACTTTTTGAATATGTTGATGCAGTAAATCGCTCTAAGGGTCATTTAATGAATGACCAACCTTCACTATCCATGTCAGCAATAGCATTTATCAAAAAAGTTACGGTAATAGCATCATCACTCGTCCTGGTCTTCAGCTTGCAGGGCTGTCCCTGGGTAGAACCCCATTACCATTTTGATTACGAAATCATTGTAACGGAGACCCCGGCCAATCTTGAGGGTCTCAATTCCGTATACAACGATTACAATTCCAATTTGCCTTTCCCCGGAGCCCGAAGTGATATATATTTCTCTACGGACAGGAACAGTAGCGGAAACGATTTCGATATCATCGCCCGTTGTTTTGATATTTCCTATCACGAAAGGGACGATGTGCTGAACATCACCATTCCTGACAATGCCGGTGAATCCATGCTTGACAGGAAATTGCTCCCGTTCATAACTACAAATTTTGACGAACTGGGTCCTTACACATATTCTGAAGGGGGCGGGCTGAATTATTTCTTTTACGCCCACAACGGATCGGAGGATAACGAATTCAGTGATTTTGACATACAATTTGTTTATACACCCCGGCTGGACTGGGGGACTTACAACGGCCAACAACGGCTTTACGGTCCGTTTAAGGCAGATCCGGCAAATTCGGAGTTTGATGACATGTACCCCGTAATATCGGATGAACTCGGCAAATTCCTGTTTTGCAGCAACCGGCAGAACGATTCTTTTGATATTTACAGCTTTGACCTGGGCCAGGGACCGCTGTTTCATGACTTCCTTTCAGGCACAAGTCCTTATGAGATCACAAAAGAATCCATTTTGTCCTCTGCGGGCAATGACAAATGCCCTTCCCTCTATGGTGATTACCTGGTTTTTGCATCCGACAGGGAAGGAGGCTACGGCGGTTTCGATCTGTACTATTCAAGATACGAAAACAACGCCTGGACCGACCCCGTCAATTTCGGGAGCAAGGTCAACTCGGCCAACGATGAATACCGGCCGGTGATCTTTTCTTTCTTATACTATACGCTCATGATCTTTTCTTCGGACAGACCCGGCGGCAAAGGCGGTTTTGATCTTTATTGCGTGGATATCAGTGATGTTATCCGGGATTGATGCGTATATTTGAATATGCAAACAATCTCGGTATTCTGGTTCAGAAGGGACCTGCGCCTGGAAGACAACCGCGGTCTGCAGGAAGCCTTGCGCGGACCTTTCCCCGTTTTGCCCATTTTCATTTTTGATGAAAACATCCTTTCCGAGTTGGAGGCCGACGATCCCAGGATCACCTTCATCCACCAAACGCTCCTGAGCCTCTCCCGTGCCATTCAGGAAAGCTCCGGCAAGGCAATGGCGGCAGCCCCGGCAAGTCCGGCAGTCTCGGCAAAAAATCCCTCCGGCGGCCTGCTTTGCCAGAAAGGCATTCCGCTCGAAGTCTGGAAAACGCTTCCGGAGCAATTCAGCATCGGGGCGGTGTATGCCAACGAAGACTACGAACCTTACGCCATGGAGCGTGACCGGGAAATAGAAAGCCTGCTGGCATCCCGCGGTATCCCGTTTCACCTTTTCAAGGACCAGGTGATTTTTGCCACAAACGATGTCCTGAAAAACGACAACACGCCCTATACCGTTTTTACTCCCTATAAAAACAAGTGGATCGGCAAATTCCACGAAGAACCTGTCAGGTTCCTGCAGGCTCCGGTGCCGGACCATTTTACAGGACTGTCATTCCCGTTTCCCTCCCTGGAGGAACTGGGGTTTAAGCGTTCAGTTATCAAAGTCCCCGAATACAATCTTGACAACCTGGACAATTACCAAAAAGTCCGGGATTATCCGGCACTGGACGGGACCAGCCATTTGTCCGTTCACCTGAGGTTCGGAACGGTGAGCATTCGCCGGATAGTCAGTCAGGTAGCCGGGAATGAGCCTTTTTTGAACGAATTGATCTGGCGGGAATTTTTTATGCAGGTCCTGTATCATTATCCCGATGTGGTAGGCTCCAATTTCCGGAAAAAATTCGATGCCCTGGACTGGATCAACGACCCGCAGGATTTTGAAAAATGGCAACAGGGTCAAACCGGATTCCCCCTGGTGGATGCCGGCATGCGGGAACTCAATGCCACCGGATACATGCACAACCGCGTACGCATGATCGTCGCCGGCTTTTTATGCAAAGACCTGCTTGTTGACTGGCGCTGGGGAGAAGCTTATTTTGCACAAAAATTGCTGGACTACGAACTCTCCTCCAACAACGGCAACTGGCAGTGGGCCGCCGGTACCGGTTGCGATGCCGTTCCCTACTTCAGGATTTTCAACCCTACGGAACAACTCCGCAAGTACGACCCTCAGCAGGTCTATATCCGCAAATGGATCCCCGAACTTGACACACCGGCTTATCCGGCTCCGATGGTCGATCACAAAATGGCCCGCGAACGATGGGTGCAACGCACACTTGATTCTTTTCGTTGATTATCAGCAGTTTAGGAAAAACGACCCCCGGGGGGTCGAAATCCGCATTTCGTTGATTTTCAGGCAAAAGAATCAAGTGTGCGTTGCACTCATTTTTTTTTCCTATCTTTGCAGCCGATTCAGAGAAACAATGAGATTTTTAACATTACATCATCACCATCATCATCTTTGCCCTCAGGCGAAATGATTTTGGTATGCTGTAAACAGACAATATAACCAAACCGCCTGAGTAGATCAGGCGGTTTTTTTTTATTCCCGGTGGTTTACTCAGGTTTAACAAAGAAACAAGAATGAGTAAACTGAAAATTGCAATTCAAAAAAGCGGGAGGCTGCACGAAGATTCCTTGAAGCTCCTGAAAGACTGCGGGATTGATGTGAATAACGGCCATGACCAACTGAAAGTGGTTGTGGACAATTTCCCCATGGAAATCCTCTATTTGCGTAATTCCGACATTCCCCAGTACCTGGAAGACGGCACGACCGACATTGCCATAGTGGGGGAGAATCTGCTGGTGGAAAAACCCGGGCGGGTGGCAGTCGTGGAGAAACTCGGCTTTTCCAGATGCCGCGTATCCCTGGCGGTTCCCAAAGAGGTGGAAGACGAAAGTCTGGCGTATTTCAACGGTAAAAAGATCGCGACTTCTTATCCCGTAACGCTGAAGAAATTTCTGGACCGGAACAACATACAAGCCGGGATCCATACCATTTCCGGTTCGGTGGAGATCGCTCCCAACATTGGTCTGGCCGACGGGATCTGTGATATTGTGAGTTCAGGCAGTACGCTTTTCAAGAACGGATTGAAGGAGACGCATGTCATTCTTAAGTCCCAGGCCGTACTGGTCAAGTCCCTGCAGCTGTCTCCCGAGCGGGAAGCCACGCTGGACAGGTTGGTATTCCGGATCAAAGCCGTACTCAGAGCTAAGAACAGCAAGTATATTCTGATGAATGTTCGCAACGACAGAATCGATCAGGTGAGCAACATCCTGCCCGTCCTGAAAAGCCCGACCATCATGCCACTAAAGACCCCGGGATGGAGTTCGTTGCACTCGGTCATTGACGAAGAAAAATTCTGGGAAGTGATCGACGAATTGAAAGAGGCCGGAGCTGAAGGCATTCTTATTTTACAAATTGATAAAATGGTATTATGATAACGTATTATTATCCTAAAAGAGCGCAATGGTCCGGGTTGATACGTCGTCCGGCTATCGGCCAAAAGCAGCTGACGGCAACGGTCACAGAGATACTTGAAGATGTGAGGCAAAACGGGGATGAGGCTCTCATCCGGTATGCCAAAAAATTTGAAGGGGCCTCCCTGGACAACCTCGCTGTAAAGGACCGGGAAGTAAGCGAGGCTTGCGGGCAGGTATCCCCGCAACTGAAAGAAGCCATACAGACGGCTTGTGATAACATTGCTACGTTTCATAAAGCCCAGCAATGCCCGGAGGCTGTAGTTGAAACTACTCCCGGAGTCAGGTGCTGGAGAAAAAGTGTTCCCATAGAGAAAGTAGGCCTTTACATACCGGGAGGCCGGGCCCCTTTGTTTTCCACCATACTGATGTTGGGCATACCGGCCCGACTTGCCGGTTGCGGCAAAGTTGTCCTTTGTACCCCTCCTGACAAAACTGGAGGCATACATCCGGCCATCCTTTATGCGGCCCGATTGACAGGCATTAAAGATATTTTCAAGGCCGGCGGCGCACAGGCCATAGCCGCCATGGCTTACGGAACGACGACCGTTCCTGCCGTATATAAAATATTCGGTCCGGGGAACCAGTACGTTACCAGGGCCAAGGAATTGGTGCAGACCCAGGGGGTGGCCATTGACCTGCCTGCAGGTCCCAGCGAGGTTCTGGTCATTGCCGATAAGACCTGCCGGACGGATTTTGTGGCGGCAGACCTGTTGTCACAGGCAGAACACGGTCCGGACAGCCAGGTCATATTGCTGAGCGATAGTAAGGAAGTTGCGGCCCAATGCCTGGCTGCGGTCGAGAAGCAGCTGGCTGGCCTGCCCCGACAGGAAACAACCCTGCAGGCCTTGTCCAACAGCAAGACCATTGTATTGGACAGCCTCGAGGAATGCGTGGAACTGAGCAACCTGTATGCTCCCGAACACCTGATCATAGCCTCTGAAAATGCAGACCGGTATGCCGATGGGATCACCAATGCCGGATCAGTCTTTTTGGGCAATTACAGTTGCGAGTCTGCCGGAGATTATGCCAGCGGGACCAACCATACCCTGCCAACCGGCGGGTATGCAAGGTGTTACAGCGGTGTTTCACTGGAGAGCTTTGTAAAAAAGATCACCTTCCAGGAACTTACCCGGACCGGGCTTGCCAATATGGGAAAGGCCATCCGGGTCATGGCCGGGGCCGAGGCGCTTGCAGCGCATGAAAACGCTGTGACCATCAGACTTAAAACAACCAACGACAGACTTAAAACAACCAACGATGACAGCAATTGAAGCACTGGTACGACCTAATATCCTGCAGCTGCAGGCGTATTCCAGTGCCCGGGATGAATTTTCCGGGCAGGAAGGCATCTTTCTGGATGCCAATGAAAATCCCTACGGCACACTGAACCGCTATCCCGATCCCCACCAAAGGGCGCTGAAAGCAAAGATTGCCGCGATCAAAGAGACCAAACCGGAAAACGTGTTTATTGGGAACGGTAGTGATGAGATTTTTGACCTCGTTTTCAGGATCTTTTGCCGTCCCGGTCAGGATAAGGCGTTAACCTTTTCTCCCACCTACGGGATGTACCGGGTATGCGCCGGTGTCAACCAGGTGGAGTTGCTTCAGCTTCCGTTGGACAGGTCTTTTCAGATTGACATGGAACAGACTTTCTCTTATCTTGACAGCCCTGATATCAAACTCATAATCATATGTTCTCCCAACAATCCTACGGGCAATCTGATTCGCAGAAGTGACATCATACATATCCTGGACCACTTTAAGGGCATGGTGCTGGTAGATGAAGCCTACATAGATTTTTCCGGTACAGGATCCATGATTCATTTGATTGACACCTATGACCGTCTTATAGTAAGCCAGACATGCAGCAAGGCCAGGGGACTGGCATCGTGCAGAGTGGGTATGGCCTTTTCGGGAAACGAGGTTATTGCCCTGATGAACAAGGTGAAATTGCCCTATAACGTAAGCGGACCCAACCAGAAGGCCGTTCTGGAAGCCCTGGAAGACAGTGAAAATTATCAGCAGAACCTTGAATTACTTACGAAGGAAAGAGAACGTTTGAAGAAGCGGCTGGAAGGCATGTCTGTCATAAAGAAAGTCTATCCTTCCCGGGCCAACTTCCTGTTAGTGGAGGTGGAGGATGCCGATATGTTGTACCGGGATCTGGCCTCCCGGGGCATCGTGACACGCAACCGCAGCAAACAGGTAAGCAACTGTCTCAGGATCTCGGTGGGCACACCTGCTGAGAACGATGCCTTGACGGACGCATTAAAAAATATGTCATGAAGAAAGTTTTGTTTATACAAAGGGAGGATGCTTTGATCGTCACTCCTGAGGGCAAACGCCAGACAGACTCTCTGGATGAGCTGGAATTCTGTCCCGGGGTTTTTCAATGGTTATCCAGAATTGTAAAGGAGCTGGATTACGAACCGGTGATGGTCACAGATACGAAAACAACCCCGACACCCGGGGAGCCGGACCCCCTTGCACGGCAGGTGCAGCAAAAGATCCTGAAGGCTTTTGAGAACGAGGGCGTTCTATTCTCTGAAATATTGACAGGGAAGCCGGGGGAGGGTCCCTATAACCGGTATGTATACGGAGGTTACGACCTGGAAAATTCCTATGTGATCGGTTCGGGAACGTCAGCCGCCTGGTTGTCGGCTGTTCTGAAAGTAAACCGCATCCCGTCCAAGAACATCCAAAACAGTGAGACTTTTCCCGTTATACGGTGGGAAGATGTGTATATCCTTTTGAAAGCTGTTCCCCGGAAAGCGACCGTAAGCAGGAATACGAAAGAAACCCGGATCACTGTGACATTGGACCTGGACGGGACCGGCCGGTCGGATATCCAAACGGGGATCGGATTTTTTGATCATATGCTGGAACAGATTGCCAGGCACGGGAACATGGACCTGGACATCCGGGCCCTCGGTGATCTGAATGTGGATCAGCACCACACGGTGGAGGATGTGGCCATCACCCTGGGGCAGGCATTCCTCAAGGCACTGGGAAGCCGCAGGGGCATTGAACGATACGGATTCCTTTTGCCGATGGACGATGCTCTGGCCCGGGTAGCCGTGGATTTGGGCGGAAGACCTTACCTGGTATGGAAGGTAAGGCTTAAAGGCGAGATGACCGGCCAGATGCCCTCAGGGCTGTTCGTGCATTTTTTCAGGTCTTTCGCAGACGCGGCCCGTTGTAACCTGCACATCAGTGGACAGGGAGACGACGACCACCACAAGATCGAAGCGGTCTTCAAGGCTTTTGCCAAAGCCCTGGGGATGGCAAAGTCCGGCACAGACGTTTACAGTATACCCAGCACAAAAGGAATGTTATGATAGCCATTATTCAATACAATGCAGGCAACGTTTGTTCCGTCCGTAACGCGTTGCAACGTCTGGGCTGCGAAAGCGTCGTAACAGACGATCCCCGGATCATCCGCAAAGCCCGGAAAGTCATACTGCCGGGAGTCGGGGAGGCTGCCTCGGCCATGCGTTATCTCAAGGAAAAAGGACTGGACCGGGTGCTTGTTTGCCTGGAACAGCCGGTGTTGGGCATATGTTTGGGTTTACAGCTTATGTGCCGTAGTACGCAAGAAGGCAATACCTTGTGTATGGGCCTGTTTGATACAGAGGCAGAGCGTCTCCCTCAACAGGGTCGGGTTCCGCATATGGGATGGAACAATTTTGAAGGGCTTAGGGGGCCTCTTTTTGAAGGAGTACAGCTTTCGGACGATGTGTATTATGCGCACAGCTACTTTGCCTTGCCGTGTGATCGGACCGTTGCCGTATGCCGTTATATAGTGCCGTTCAGTGCGGCCCTTCAACGGGATAATTTTTATGCCACGCAATTCCATCCGGAAAAATCAGGCGGGGTGGGAGAGGTTGTCCTTAAAAACTTCTTGAAATTATGAGACTCATACCGGCCATAGATATCATTGGGGGAAAATGTGTACGTCTGACCCGCGGAGATTACGGCAGCCGTAAAGAATACAGTCAGTCCCCCCTGGAAGCTGCCCGTACCTTTGAAGAGAACGGGCTGCAGTACCTGCACCTGGTCGATCTGGAAGGGGCCCGCTCGGAGCGCATTGTGAATTACAGGATACTGGAAACCATTTGTTCGGCTACTACGCTCAAAGTGGATTTTGGAGGAGGGGTGAAATCGGATGAAGATGTGAGGATCGCCTTTGAAAGCGGAGCTGCCCAGGTGTGTGCTGGCAGCATGGCGGTCAAGGATCCACCGATGTTCAAAAGATGGCTGAGCATTTACGGCAGCCGGAAGATCATCCTGGGTGCCGATGCCAGGGACAGGATGGTCGCGACCGGAGGATGGGCGGAAGCCTCGGCCCTGGATGTCCTGGATTTCGTCAAAGGATACGAAAAGGAAGGGATACGTTATGTGATATGCACCGATATTGGCAGGGACGGCATGCTGGAGGGACCGGCCGTAGAGCTGTACCGCGAGATCCTGGCTGCCAGCCGCATTGACCTGATCGCCAGCGGGGGGGTAACGTCGGTGGAGGATCTGGCCGCGCTCGGAGAGCTGGGCTGTGAGGGGGCCATTATTGGGAAAGCACTGTATGAAGGGAAAATTAATTTAAAACAATTGCGTGCATTATGTTAAAGAAAAGAATCATACCCTGTCTGGACATCCGGGACGGACGAACGGTCAAGGGAGTACATTTTGTTGATATCAGGGATGCCGGTGATCCGGTGGAACTGGTACGGCAATACGTCAGGCAGGGAGCCGATGAGCTGGTGTTCCTTGATATCACGGCCACGGTTGAGAAAAGGAAGACCTTGACCCGGCTGGTCAAAAGGATTGCTGAGCAGATCAGCATTCCTTTCACGGTAGGCGGAGGCATAAGCTCCGTGCAGGATGTGAGCGCACTGATCAGGGCGGGAGCCGATAAGGTCAGTGTGAATTCAGCGGCAGTGATGCGTCCGGAGCTCATTGGCGAAATAGCCCGTGAATTTGGCAGTCAGTGCGTTGTGGTGGCAGTGGATACAAAACGGGTGAACGGGGAGTGGGTTGTCTATGTCCACGGAGGTCGTACCCCGGTGGCCGTGCGTACGTTGGACTGGGTCAGGCAGGCCTGTGAAGCTGGAGCCGGAGAAGTGCTGCTTACTTCCATGGACCACGACGGCACCCGGGAAGGATTTGCCCTGGATATCACACAAAAAGTATGCGAGGCAGTACCTGTTCCGGTGATTGCCTCGGGAGGAGCGGGAAGGGCGGAGCATTTTGCAACACTCTTTCGGGAAACGGCGGCAACGGGAGGATTGGCCGCCGGTATTTTTCATTACGGAGACTTGACCATTGAGGAACTGAAACAATATTTGAAAACACAAAACATACAGGTAAGATGATAGATTTTTCCAAAGGGAACGGGTTGGTTCCCGTGATCATCCAGGACAATCAGACGTTACAGGTCCTGATGCTCGGTTATATGAACCGGGAAGCGTACGATAAAACATGCCGCGAGCGGCGGGTTACTTTTTTCAGCAGGAGCAAAAACCGCTTGTGGACCAAAGGAGAAACGTCGGGTAATTTTCTGGGAGTGGAGAGCATAATGATTGACTGTGACGGGGATACGCTTCTGATCACGGTCCATCCTGCAGGACCGGTATGTCATACCGGAAGCACCTCGTGTTTTGGTCCCGAAACAACAAAAGGCTTCATTTACCGGCTGCAATCCATCATAAAACAAAGGATTGAAGACGATGCGTCAAATTCCTACACCAACAGCTTATTCAGAAAAGGTGTCAATAAAGTGGCTCAGAAGGTGGGGGAAGAGGCGGTAGAGCTGGTCATTGAAGCTATTGCCGATAACCGGGAACAATTTGTGTACGAAGCAGCAGACCTGCTTTATCATTACCTGATACTGCTCAAAGTAAAAGACCTGACATTGGAAGACATAGAGAAGGAATTGAAGTCCAGGAGTGTTAGTAAGTAATTGAAAAAATTCTAAATTTGAAAAAAATAAAATGTCGTACACATTGTAAAAAGCCTCATGACTATTGAATTTCGCAGGTTAAATTTCTACTTGCCCGTTGTCATTTTGATGCTGGTGAAACTGGGGATCCATTTTGCCACCAACACTAACTATGACCTGCACCGGGATGCTTTTCTGTATTACGCTTTGGGGGAGCACCTGGATTGGGGATATGTCTCTGTCCCGCCTTTCATTGCGCTGGTTTCCAGGATCTCTGTGTTTTTATTTGGGAATACCGTTTTTGCCTTGCGCTTTTTCCCGGCGGTAGTGGGCAGCTTCTCGGTGCTGCTCATTGCCCTGATCGTGAAAGAACTCAAGGGAACGACCCTGGCGGTGATCATTGCGGCCACCGCGTTTATATTATCCACTGCCTTTTTGCGGTCCAATACGCTCTTCCAGCCTGTATCCTTCAACCAGTTTTTCTGGCTGTTGTCCGCTTACCTGCTGCTGCGACTGATCAATACCGGAAATCCCAAAATCTGGCTGTTGCTGTTCTCCGTTTTCGGGGTGGCTTTTATGAATAAATATTCCATTGCCTTTTTCATGCTGGCCTGTTTTACAGCCTTGTTGCTGACCGGACACAGAAAACTACTCTGGTCCAAGTATTTCCTTCTCGGTTGCGTTATAGGTATGGTGATCATTTTGCCCAATATACTCTGGCAGTACCATCACAATTGGCCTGTGATCACTCATATGAAGGAACTGCAGCAAACACAGCTCGTGAATGTATCTTTGGTGGGCTTTTTTGTGGATCAGCTGTCCATGAATTTTTCCGGGCTGATCGTCTGGCTGACAGGATTGATAGCCTTCCTGTTTGCAAAGTCCGAAAAAAAGTACCGTGTTTTTTCCTTCATCTACCTGATCACGATCGTTATCCTGATCCTTTTGCGTGGGAAATCCTATTATAGCCTGGGGTTGTATTCAATACTGAACGCTATGGGTGGATATGCCGTAGACAAGTATTTCAGGCCGTTTCTCAAATACGGGGCCCTGGCATTGGTAGTAGTCCTTTCATTCTTTTTTATGCCTTACAGCCTGCCGCTGTTCAGTCACGAAAAAATGGCAGAGATATCTGAGAAAACGGCTGCATTTACCAATCGCTGGGAAGACGGGAAGGTGCACAACCTGCCGCAGGATTATGCCGATATGACCGGATGGAAGGACGTGGCAGGGATGGTGGTGGGTGCTTATCAGGAGCTTTCCCCTGAGCAACAGGAACATTGTATGATTTTTGCCGAGAATTACGCCATCGCCGGAGCGATCCTCTTTTACGGCAAGGCACACAACCTTCCCGAACCGGTCAGCTTTAATGACAATTTTATCTTATGGGCTCCCGATTCCGCCGATCCTGACGTGTTGCTCCTGGTGAACTGGAACAAAGGCGATATTGAACCGTTTTTTGGGTCTGTCAGGCAGGCGGGAGAAATCGATAATATCTATTTTCGTGATAACGGACTGAAAGTATATATTTGTGAAGACCCTGCTGACGATTTTCCTGTTTTTTATGCCCAAAAGGTAGCTTCACTTAAACAAAAGTATTAACCTATGGCACACGAACACGATCATATGAAACGGCCCGGTGTTGGGTATGCCCGAAGTTTTGCCATAGGTATCGGCCTGAACGTCGTCTTTGTGGCTGTTGAGGTCATTTATGGCTTCATTGCCAATTCCTCCGCCCTGCTGGCGGATGCCGGACATAATGCCGGGGATGTGCTGGGGCTGGTTTTTGCCTGGGCGGCAGCCTGGATGGCCACCATGAAACCCAAGGGAAAATATACATACGGATTGCGCAAGACCACAATACTGGTATCCATACTGAATGCAATGTTGCTTTTTGGAGCCGTAGCCGTCATCGCATGGGATGCCTTCAGAAAACTGAAAGACCCGCAGCCGGTAGCCGGTTCCCAGGTCATGATAGTGGCGGGCATCGGGATCTTCATAAATGCTTTTACGGCGTTGTTGTTCTACAAAGGCCAGAAGACCGATCTGAATATCAAAGGTGCTTTTCTGCACATGGCAGCAGATGCAGGAGTTTCGCTGGGTGTTGTCATTGCCGGATTGCTCATCACACTGACAGGCAAGACATGGATAGACCCGGCCATAAGTTTTCTGATCATTGTAGTAATTTTATGGGGAACCTGGCGCCTGTTCTCGGAATCCCTTGACCTGGCCCTGGATGCCGTTCCCCGGCACATTAAAATTGGCAAAGTCAGGGAGTTCCTGCTCACCAAACAGGGTGTCACCAGCATACACGATTTGCACATATGGGCCATGAGCACCACGCAGGTGGCACTTACCGTACACCTGGTTATGCCGGAGGGCGCTACCGATCAGTTCATTAGTCAATTGCAAAGAGAGCTTCTGGATACTTTCGGCATTGGCCATTCTACCTTCCAGATAGAAAACAAAGATATGAGTAACGATTTTTTTGGATTTTAGTTCCCGTGAAATACTTCCTTATTGTTTCATTGCTGTGGCTTGCCGGATGTGATACCCGGCCCCCGACACAAGTGTTGTTCACTTCGGAGCCGGCAGGAGAGGTGGCCTGTTACAGGATCCCGTCCCTGGTTACAGCTCCTGACGGAACTCTGATTGCCGTATGTGACCAGCGGGTCCCATCTTGTGCGGACCTTAAAGGAAACAGGGATATTAATATTGTAATGCGCACCAGTACGGATTATGGGGAAACCTGGTCGGATTTGCAGGTGATAGTGGATTATCCTGAAGGCCGGTCGGCTTCTGATCCTTCCATGATTGTGGACCGGACAACAGGCACTGTCTTTTTGTTTTTCAATTACATGGATCATGATCAGGAAAAAGGGATTTATTACCTGAGGGTGATGAAAAGTACAGACAACGGCAAGACCTGGAGCACACCGGAAGACATTACTGACCAGATCACGAAGCCTGACTGGCACGGTGATTTTAAATTCATAACATCGGGAAGGGGTATGCAAACCAAAAGTGGTAAGCTGGTCCACACACTGGTAAATCTGCAAAAGGGACTGCATCTTTTTGGAAGCGACGATCACGGCCGGAGCTGGTACCTGCTGGATGTGCCCATTACGCCCGGGGACGAATCCAAGGTCATTGAACTTGCCGATGGCACCTGGATGGTCAACAGCCGGGGAAACGGGGCAGGTCACCGTTACGTGCATCTTTCTGCAGATGAAGGAAAGACGTGGGTAACACATGCCGAGGCGGGTCTTGCAGACCCGGGATGCAACGCGAGCCTGATCCGGGAGGGGAACGTGCTGTTTTTCTCCAACCCGAACTGCCCGGATCAGCGGAAGAACCTGGCGTTGCGGATCAGCACGGACGGTGGCAAGACGTGGGGAGAGGGAAGCACCGTGCACGCGGGAAACTCGGCCTATTCCTCCATGACTTTTATCCCCGGGAAGGGGATTGGTTTGCTCTACGAAAGAAACGATTACCGGGAAATTGTATTTACCCGGATTAACCCATAATTTTCAAAAATTACAAGAATGAAAATAAAATTAATCCTGTTAGCACTTGTCACCCTCTTTATAGGTGAATGGGGATTTTGCTGTACAACTTTTGTTTTGAAAGGGCCGGACGGAAAAATTTCATTTGGAAGAAACCTGGATTTCCCGGTAGGGGAAGGACATATCCACATCAATTACCGGAATATGGTAAAAACCACTTATATTGCAGCACCTGAAAAGCCGATGACCTGGGTATCAAAATACGGCAGTGTTACTTTTAACCAGGCAGGGAGGGAATTTCCCTACGGGGGAATGAACGAAGCCGGGCTGGTCATTGAGCAGATGTGGCTGCAGGAGGCAAAATATCCTGCTGCCGATGATCGTTACGGTATGAATGAACTGCAATGGATGCAATACCAGCTGGACAACTCGGCAAGCGTACAGGATGTGATTGACAGTGATACCCTTGTACGGATCACGTATATGCCTACTTCTTACTTGCATTTTTTAGTATCGGATGCATCGGGCGATGTGGCTACCATTGAATACCTGGAAGGGAAAATGGTGGTTCACCGAGGTAAACAGCTGCCTTATACGGTGCTGGCTAACTGCATCTATGAAAATTCTCTGGAATACAAAACTTCAATGGACTTGGGATCGGAAAAAGAGTATGCAGACTGGACGGTAAATTCATCGGGACGTTTTGTAAAAGCCGCATCTTTGATCCGGGATTACAACAGCACGGAAGACCGGATAGATTATTCCTTCAGTATCCTGGACAGTGTTGCACAGGGTCCTCATACCCAGTGGAGTATTGTCTACGATATTTCCGACATGGTGATACATTACCGTTCGCAGATCAACCCGGTAAGGCAGACAATCGATCTGAAGAACATTGACTTTTCGTGCAACGATCAAAGTTTGTTTGTACCTATGTCAGAAATGATTTCACAAGGCCCCGGGTTCCGCAACCTGACCTATGAAGACAATGTGAATATGTTCAGGACACTGAAGAACGGTGTCGATTTTTTGAAAGATGCCGTTCCGGAAGAAGCAGTGGAGGGTTTTGGCCGGTATTTTGAAAGCATTACATGTAAATAAGAAACACGTTGACCCAAAACAACAAGAAGGTAGGGCTCTTTCTCTTAAGTCAGAATATATCATTATTCGGATCTTCAGTAGTAGGATTTGCCATCATTTGGCACATCACGCTGGAAACCTCATCGGGACTGTGGTTGATGCTCTCGACCCTGTGCGCTATGTTACCCCAGGTGATCGTTTCCCTGTGGGGCGGAGTCTGGGCTGACAGGCACAACCGCAAGACCCTGATCATGTTGACAGACGGATTCATAGCAATTTCCACATTCGGACTGGCTGTAGCTTTTTGGTTAGGGTTCCAGCGCCTTGAATTGTTGTTGGCGGTATCGGTAGTGCGTTCCATTGGTGCCGGCATACAAACGCCTGCCGTACACGCAATCTTTCCGCAGCTGGTCGCACGTGAAAACCTGACCAGGGTTCAGGGGATAAATCAAACCCTTGGCTCGGTGCTGATGTTGCTTGCTCCGGCAGTTGGTGGTGCTGTCCTGGCTTCCATGGACATTGCATGGGCTTTTATGCTGGATGTGGTAACCGCAGTGCTGGCTATTGTGGTCATGATTTTCATAAAGGTAGAAGTGGTTGAGCGAACGGATGAAACAGGAAGTATGTTGTCTGAACTCAAGGATGGCGTTCGTTATACGTTTGCGAATCCGGTGTTACGTAGAATCATAATCTGCTACGCTTTTTCTTTCTTCCTTTTCACACCGGCGGCCGTACTGACACCGCTTATGGTAGAGAGAAGTTTTGGGAGTGATGTCTGGTATCTTACAGCCAACGAGATTGTTTGGAGTGTGGGTTCGATCGTTGGCGGTATCTTTGTTTCGCTTTACGGGAATTTTAAAAACAAGATCCGAACCATCGCCATATCGTTGGGAGCCTTTGGCTTGACATTCGGTTTGATGGGGATAGCTGGGAACTTCACAATTTATCTTGTCATAATGGGGATAGCGGGCTTTTTCATGCCGGTAATAGCCACTGCCGAGACCGTCCTTATCCAGGAAATCACCCACCCATCCAAAATGGGGCGTGTGTTCTCCATCATACATATCATTGCTGCCAGTGCCATGCCTCTTGCCATCCTTCTTTTTGGTCCTATGGCTGATGTGATATCCGTGGAACTGATCCTGATTATCTCCGGTGTTTTGCTGATAATGGTAGGGTATTTTTACCATTTAAGCAGCAGGAAATTATTAATTGTGTAAATTTATGTGCAAATACATTAAAGATTACCGATATGAACAAGGAAGAATTCAAGGCAAGGGCCAATCAGCGGATTGACGAAATTTCCGCTAAGATAAACGAACTGAAAGCCGATAAGGAATCCGTTAAGGAAGACCTGAAGGTAAAATACAGGGAATCGATCGGGGAGCTGGAAGCCATAAGAATTGAAGTGCAGCTTAAGTATGACCAGTTGATCAATTCCGCTGATGACAAATGGGACGAAGTAAGTGATGCATTTTCCGATGCAGCCGACTCGTTCAGGGAGGGATGGTCCAGGATCAGATCCCTATTCTGAAGTAGCAGAATAATATTTATATGTCTATCTTTGTGTCTCATACGATAATATCTATAACGATATAAAATAATATACTATGAACACAACATTTTATCAGTTCAAAGCAAAGAGTATCCAGGGTAAGGAAGTAAGTATGGAGACTTACAAAGAAAAGGAATTTGTGATCCTGGGGTTTCCGTGCAATCAGTTTGCCAACCAGGAGCCCGGCGATGAGAAGTCCATTGCGGAAGGCCGGTTAACAGGTTCGCCCCGGTTACAAAACCCGAAGAAATTGACAAATACCTTTCAAAACTGTTAAAATAATGGCTATGGAATACGACCAGCTGAAGTTAAGCAACCAGTTGTGTTTTCCCGTTTATGCGGCGTCCAGGCTGATCACAAGGGAGTATCAGCCTTATATGCATAAACTGGGCATAACTTATCCGCAATACCTGGTGATGATGGTTCTATGGGAGCATGACGGACTAACGGTAAACGAAATTGCCATGAAACTCATTCTGAATACAAATACGATAACCCCCTTGCTGAAACGTATGGAGGGTTTGGGGTTCATTACCAGAACACGGTCCGGCGAAGATGAACGAAAGGTCGTAATCCGTTTGACGGGAAAAGGAAAAGAAATGAGGGTGCAGGCGGCTATTATACCCGGAAAATTACTTAACAGACTGGATAAAAGTCCTTTGACAAGGGATGACCTGATCCGGTTACAAGGAATGCTAAACCGCTTGGTGGATTTCATGAGTAAGTGATATGACAATCATCAGGAAAAAGATAATGAGAATACTGTCTTTATTCATATTATTGACAGCCTTAAGCTGTACTGTCAGGCAACCAGTCAATACATTCTGTAACCCTTTGGATCTGAATTACAGGTTTTCTCCGGATGCTCCTTCACGCAGGGAGGCTGCCGATCCTTCTGTGATCCGCTTTCAGGACAAGTTTTTTCTTTTTGCCTCAAAATCAGGCGGGTACTGGTGGTCAGACAATATGCAGGAATGGCATTTTATTGAAACAGACCAGATACCCGCGGAAGAGTATGCTCCTACGGCTGTTGCCATTGACGATACGCTTTTTTTCCTGGCCTCTTCCAACGAAAAGAGTACCATTTACAAAAGTACAGACCCGCTTTCCGGCACCTGGTCTGTTGCTGTTGAGGCTTTGGAAATACCAGTCTGGGATCCTGCTTTTTATTTGGACGAAGACCGGCGGTTGTATCTGTACTGGGGTTGCTCAGACCAAAGACCCCTTTACGGAGTCGAGGCGGACTATCGCAAAGGGTTTGCTTTTATTGGCGACATCAAAGAATTGGTTCATGCCAATCCCGCGGAATACGGATGGGAAGTTCCCGGGGATAACAACCGCCTTATACATCAGAGTCCCTGGATCGAAGGTCCCTGGGTAACAAAACACAACGGAAAATACTACCTGCAGTATGCCGGACCGGGAACAGAATACAAGAGCTATGCCGATGCCGTTTACCTATCCGAAAACCCGCTGGGTCCTTTTGTCTTACAGGAGCATAACCCGGCCATGTACAAACCGGAAGGCTTTGCTGCCGGTGCCGGGCACGGCAGTTCATTTGCCGATGAATACGGCAATTTCTGGCAGATTGGGACCATGACCATTTCCCAAAAACATATGTTTGAGCGCCGGTTGGGATTATTTCCCGTTTTTTTGGATGAAGACGGAACATATTATGCCGTTACAAAATACGGAGATTATCCCCTGACCATCCCCCAAAACAGGATCAACCGTTTTGAGGACATCTTCCCGGAATGGATGCTGCTGACCTATAACAAACAGCTGACGGTCTCTTCATCTGTGGATTCTCTTCCGCCGGACAACATGACCGATGAAAATATTCGCACCTACTGGGCTGCCGCAAGCGGAAACGAGCACGAATACGCTATGGTGGATATGGGTGATTTTTACGATGTTTATGCCGTACAGATCAATTTTGCGGAACATTATGCCCAAATCAGGGGAAGGGAAAAAGAGATTTGCTACCGTTACACTGTTGAATATTCGCTTGATGGCACTACCTGGGAAATGCTGGCTGACCGTTCCGCCAATAAAACCGATAATTCACACGTGTACCTGCCCATAGATAAAGTCCTTTGTCGTTACCTTAAGGTAAAGAACATAGAGGTCCCCGGCGGACATTTTGCCATCAGCGGGTTCAGGGCATTCGGGAAAGGATCCGGCCCCCTTCCCGGCAGCATCAGCAGTTTCGTGGCCAGGAGGGATCCGAATGACAAGCGCAGCGTTACACTCACCTGGTCCAAAGCGGATCATGCCACCGGATACAACATAAGCTACGGGACAGAGAAGAACAAACTGTATCTGAACCACATGGTCTATAGGGATACGACCGTTGTCATCAACAGTCTGAACAGCAACCTGGATTACTATTTTACCATTGAATCTTTCAACGAGAACGGGATAACGGCCAACGATAAGATCGTACAGCACTTTGAATGATGGACAATTTCGCAGCCATAGATTTCGAGACGGCCAATGAACAGCCGTCCAGTGTTTGCAGTGTAGGCATAGTGATCGTACGCAACGGAATGCCGGAACATACCATCTACCGACTTATCAGGCCCGAACCCGAGTATTACCTGTACCGTAATACGTTGGTACACGGACTGAGTGCCAGGGATACAGAGAACGCCAAAGTGTTTTCATATGTCTGGAGGGAAGTAGAGCCATACATCACGGGGCTGCCCCTGGTGGCACACAATGCCCTGTTTGACGAAGGTTGTCTGAAAGCTTCATTTTTCACCTATTGCATGGATTATCCCGACTATGAGTTTCTCTGTACGTTGAAGGCTTCCAGAAAATATTTCGGGAAATCCTTGTCGGATCACCGGTTACCGACAGTCGCAGCTGCGTGTGGTCATATGCTGACCAATCACCACAATGCTTTGGACGATGCCCTGGCTTGCGCTGCCATAGCCCTTAAGATATTATGACAATTGACATATGATGATCAGGCAACTCTTTTACATCATGTTCATTGCAGGACTTTGTACCTGCAGGCCGGACTGTCACGATCAACTGTGCCAAATTGCCCGTGAAGCCGGGATACCTCTGATACAGGTGGCCTATGCAGAAGGTGACAGTACGGTCTTGTACGAGATCTCTACTGTGAAGGGACTACAAGGCAGGGAGGATTATTCCACTGTTTTTCAGGCCGCTTCCCTTAGCAAGCCGGTATTTGCATACATTGTGATGCGGATGGCGGAACGGGGAGAGATTGATCTGGACAAATCCCTGTCTGCATACACCGGTATTGAAAGATTTGATGACAAAGAGTTTGCTGCCCGTCTGACAGCCCGCAACGTATTGTGCCACATGACCGGTCTGCCCAACTGGGCATCACCACCCTCTCCGCCTGATTGGCTTGTATCGCGCATTGCTTTTCGCTTCAGGCCCGATTCGGCCTTCAGTTATTCAGGGGAGGGGTATGCTTTTCTGCAAAGGGCGGTGGAGCAAATCCGGGGTCGTGGCCTGGAAGAGATCGCACTTGCCGAGGTGTTCATTCCTCTGGGGATGAACACCTCTTCCTTCCTGTGGCGCGAGGACTTCGATTCCCTGGCCGTATCGGGGTTTTCCCGAGGCGGTGAAGACAAAGGGAAAGGTTCCTTTACCCGGGTCAACGCGGCCTATACCCTCAGGACCACGGCTGCCGATTACATGAAATTCCTGCAGGCCCTGAGCGGGGGCACCGGCCTCGGCAAACCCTTCAGGGAGGAGATGTTCCATCCGGTTATTCAGGCGGTCAGATATGCAGAAAGGCCCAGGGAATGTGATACGCATATTTTCTGGGGTCTCGGCCTGGGGATCGAGAAACATCCCGAGTTGGGAGAAGTAGCCTTTCACTGGGGAGACAACGGGTCTTTCAAGGCTTTTTTTATGATCGTACCGGAAGATGAAACGCATGCACAAAGGGTGTTGGTATATTTTACCAACAGTGAAGCCGGCCATGATGTCATAGACGGTATTACTGCTCTTTTTATGGAGAACAACACACCCCTGTCAATACATGACTGGGTGTTAAAATAGTACAGAAAAGTTCAACAATTTTTATTTATCTTTACTATCGGTAATCAGGAAATAATATGAAATCTCATATAACAGAAAAATTGCTCCATGTATCCCCGTTCGCTTTTGCACATCATCAGATTATGCTTGATGATAAGGGAGTGCCTGTGAATTACAGGTTTCTGGAAGTAAATCCTGCTTTTGAAAAAATGACCGGGCTTAAGTCCCGGGAAATCATCGGGAAAACTGTTCTGGAGACCATTCCCGCTATCAACGATGGCGGATTTGACTGGATCTCAATATATGGGAAAGTTGCGCTTACCGGTGAGGAAAAAGTTTTTGAGCAGTATTCTCAACCGTTGCAAAAATGGTATCAGGTACATGTGTATTCGCACGAGAAAGGTTTTTTTACTACCATATTTACGGATATTACCCAGAATAAAATGCAGACCGAAGAACTGGAAAGGTTTTTCTCTGTAAACCTGGACCTTTTGTGCATAGCCACACTGGACGGTCTTTTTTTAAAAGTAAACAAACAGTGGGAGGTTGTTTTGGGATACACTTCTGAAGAACTTCTAAAACACAGATTCTTCGATTTTATTCACCCCGATGATGTCGAATCCACGTTGCTTGCAGTCAGGGAGTTGAGAAACGATAACGAAGTCCTGAACTTTGTAAACCGTTATCGTTGCAAAGATGGCAGTTACCGTTTCATTGAGTGGAAATCCATACCAAGCGGCAACCTGATTTATGCGGCTGCCCGGGACATTACTTCAAGAAAAAAGATGGAAGAAACGCTCAAATCGAGTGAATCCAATTTTCGGACCTTTTTTTATTCCCTGCAACACATGGTGTTGATCGTTTCCAAAGAGGGAAAGATCATCCAGGCCAACAATGCCTTTACTTCGGTAACGGGTTATTCGGATAATGAGCTCATGAATATGGATCTTCCGGATATACATCCCGCTGATCTGAGGGAGGATATAAAAGGTCTGTTACCACTTGTTCTAGAAAAGAAGATAGATTCTGCAGGTATTCCGATTCTGAAGAAGGACGGGACATTGATTCCGGTAGAAACACGGCTGTCACTGGGCAGATGGAACGGTACAGATTGTGTTTTTGGGGTGATCAGGGACCTTACCCTTGAGCAGGAAGCCTTGCAACGTTTTGAACGTCTGTTCCGCAACAACCCCGCACTAATGGCGCTTTATTCCTATCCCGATGGCAGGTTCATTGATGTAAACAGCGCTTTTCTGGAAACATTAGGTTATAACACGGAAGATGTTCTTGGTAAAACGATCCCGGACCTGGATCTTTTTTCAGATAAAAGCGTTCCGGAATCGTTGATCAATGAACTGACAGCAAAAGGGATCATAAGAGACAGGGAACTAACTATCAGGGCAGGGGACGGATCTCTGAGACATGGATTGCTGACAGCAGAAATCATGGAAAGCAAGGGTAATATGTACTTTATTACTGTTATGCTGGACGTTACTGAACAATATGCTCACCAGAGCACTTTACGGCTTATGGTGGACATGGCCAAGTCGTTCATAAACCTGCCCGTAGAAAAGGCAGGAAAGGAGATCGTCCGTGCGCTCAGGACTATGGGCGAATTTGTTGGTGCAGACAGGGCCTATGTATTCAGTTATGATTTCAAAGGGAACACATTCTCAAACACATATGAATGGTGTGCCAGCGGGATCACACCTCATATTGACGACCTGAAGCGCATATCCAACGATGTAATTCCCCGGTGGATCGGATCACACAAAAACGGAAAGGACGATTTCATAGGTGATGTCGGTGAATTGAAAGAAGACGATCCTTTCCGGCTATTGCTGGAAAAACAGGATATCAAAAGCATTCTTACCGTCCCTATGTGGACCAATGACGAGTTGACCGGCATGGTGGGATTTGATTTTGTAAGGAAACGCCACAGTTATTCTGAGAGAGAAAAGCAAATACTTACTGTTTTTTCTGAGCTCCTTGTGAATCTTCAGACCCAGATGGAAAACAGGAAACTGCTAGGCAAGGCAAAAGAAAAAGCGGAACAGGCGAACAAAACCAAATCTGAATTTCTGGCCAACATGAGCCACGAGATCCGTACGCCATTGAATGGGGTTATTGGTTTTACGGACCTGTTATTGAAAACAAGACTCAACGAATCACAGAAAGAATTTGCCCACAACGCCAATACGGCAGGAAAAGCATTACTGGATATCATTAATGACATCCTGGACTTTTCAAAGATTGAGGCGGGGAAGCTGGACCTGGAGCTTATGGAGACGGATATCGTAAGGTTGTTGAAAGAGACAGTTGACATCATTAAATTCCATGCAGCCAGTAAGAAATTGGAATTGTTGCTCAATATTCCTCCCAATGTCCCCCGTATGGCAGTAGTTGACCCCATACGGCTCAAACAGATCCTGACCAACCTGCTGAGCAATGCCATTAAATTTACGGAGCAAGGAGAGGTGGAACTCAAATTGAAGATAGAAAAGAAAACCGAAAACACGTGTCTGTATCATTTTTATGTGAGAGATACCGGCATCGGGATATCCAAATCACAACACAACAGGTTGTTCCAGGCGTTTACGCAGGCCGACAGTTCCACTACCCGCAAGTTTGGCGGAACCGGACTGGGACTTACCATATCCAACTTGCTGGCCCAAAAAATGGGCTCCGGCATAAAAATGAAAAGTGATCTGGGAGCCGGTAGTACATTTTCTTTTTCCATTGAAACAGCCTGCAGATGTGTGCCCGAGATTTACGGAGAACGCAAAGATCCCTTACCTATTCAGAATGTCCTTATAGTAGACGACAATGCTTCCAACAGGAAGATCCTGCTGGAGAACTTCAAGCATTGGGGAGTGGACTGCATAGAAAGCGACAACGGGTTCTCCGCATTGAAATTAATGGAAAATCAAAAATTTGATCTCCTGGTCATTGATTACCACATGCCTTACGTAGACGGATTGGCTGTGATTCAAATGATCCGTGAAAAAATGGGACTATATGCTGAGCGGATGCCTCTCATCCTTTTGCACAGTTCCTCAGACAATCAATTCATAAGGGAAAAATGCAAGGCACTGGGGGTACGCTTTCAAATGGTGAAACCGATTAGCGCAGATGTGTTGTATGATATGATCCATTCCATTTTTATTTATGATGACATAAAAGATCCTCAAAATATACTTGCTAAAGAGAAGAAAGATATTCCGCTGATTTGTTCATCTCAGAATCCTGTTATACTGATTGCAGAAGACATACCCATGAACATGATGCTTATCCGCTCGTATATAGGCAACATCTTGCCCGGAGCAGTGGTCCTTGAGGCGACAAACGGAAAACAGGTTCTTGAACTTATTGAGAAGCAGCGGGTTGATCTTGTTTTTATGGATGTTCAAATGCCAGAGATGGACGGTCTCGAGGCTACAAGAACGATCAGGAATCGGGAACAGGCGAAAGCCGACGGTTCACACATCCCTGTCATTGCCTTAACTGCCGGAGCGCTAAAAGAAGAACAGCAGAGGGCTCTTGAAAGCGGTATGGATGCATTTATGGCCAAGCCAATAGAACGGGAAAAATTAGAAACTTATATGACCAGATATTTGAAAAAGAAAGACAATCCCGATGATCATTTCCATTATGCTGAATTTTTGGAAGCACTGGGAGGAGACAGTGAACTGGTGCAAAAAATGATGTCGGTTTCCAAAGCGGACATGAAAGATAAACTCGAAGCCCTGGAAAAAGCCGTTACCGGGAACGACATACGTCAGGTGGCCGTGCTGGCTCATTACATTAAAGGGGGAGCACTTACTGCCAGGTATAAGGAATTGGCCAAGATCGCCACCCAAATGGAAACCCTGGGGAAACAAGGTGTCATGGAAGGTATGAAAGATCTTTTCACTGAGCTGGAAAAGGAATGGGAAAACGTCCTTCGGGTGATTGAACAGGTCGTTTGATTATCAGGGCTCGTTTTTATTATTGCTTTTTGTATCCGGTAGGTGTCAAACCTGTCAGATTCCTGAAGTATTTGCAGAAATAAGAAGGATCAGAAAAGCACAACTCATTGGCTATTTCCTTTATGCTTTTGTCTGTAAATTTCAACATACTTTTAGCTTCAAGGATCAGGTATTCATCTATCCATTCGGCTGCTGACTTTCCACTGTGTTCCTTGATAAGAGAGCTAAGGTGTTTTGGCGTAATGCACATCTTGTTTGCATAAAAGCCCACTTGATGCTCCTGACAGTGGTATTTGTGGAGTAGTTCCATGAACCGGGTTAAGTGACGGGCACCCATGTCTCCGGGTGCTTCCATGATCTTTGCAGCTTTTGATTCACGCTTCCATACATTGGCAAACAGAAATATCACTGAGGAGATCAGCCCCCTTATCATTTCTTTCTGGAAAGTTTCATCATGCAGGATATAAACCGAACGTATCAATCTGAAATAATTGTTAATAATTTTCAGTTCTTTTTTTGTCAGCTGCCAGATCGGTTTTTCTTTACAGTTTATCAGTGGCGAAAAACCCTTGTTGGGATCAAGCCGGATCTCATGGAGAAATGATTCTGTAATCGCAATGGCCCGCAGGACCGCGTTGCGGCTATGACGCATCTGTAAAACACATTCCGGGGCATAGGCCATGGCCATACCCTCTTTTACTGTGAACTCCTGCAGATTTACAGAGACGTCAAAAGAACCCTGGACACAAATGATCAACATATAAATATCCAGTCGTGTCGGATACTGAAAATACCCATTCATCAATTCCATTTCTTCAGTGATGAATAGTTGGTTTTTATAGAAGACGCCCTTGAATTGGCCGGATAATTCCAGAAGGTCTTTCTCGGTAAAATGTTCCAGAGGACGGTTCATAACACGTTATTTACAAAAATATAAAATAAAACCGACTTATTTACAATAATTTGTGTTGCAATTCGCATTAATGACGGCATGTTTTTTGTCATATTTGCATTATGCAAAAGCGTGAAATATATTTAGTGACCGGAGCCGCCGGGCACTTGGGCTTTACCATAGTATCACAGTTAATTGCTGATGGCAGAAAAGTACGGGCATTAGTTCTGCCGGGAGATGTCCTGGCTTCACGCCTTCCTTCACAGGTGGAGATCTTTTATGGAAATGTCTTGGATCCACTATCTCTGGAAGCATTTTTCCGTGTTGGTCCGGACACAGATATATTTGTGATCCATGCTGCCGGTATAGTGACAACATCCCTGAAATACCAGGCCATCGTGTATGACGTCAATGTCAGAGGAACACGTAATGTAACCGATGCCGCCATTAAATTCAATGCAGCCAAACTTGTTTACGTGAGTTCGGTACATGCCATACCGGAACAACCAACAGGACAGGTCATTCACGAGATCGGTCATTTTGACAAAGATCTTGTTTACGGAATGTACAGCAAAACAAAAGCCGAAGCTACACAATACGTTTTGGATGCAGCACAAAAAGGGTTGGATGCCACCATTGTCCATCCATCCGGAATATGCGGACCCAACTCACATGCCCATAATTACGCAACCCAGCTGGTGGTAGACTGTTGGCGCGGTCTCTTACCTATGGGGGTCGATGGGGGATACGACTTTGTGGACGTACGCGATGTGGCATCCGGCACCATCACTTCCTGCCGCAAGGGAGGCAGGGGAGAATGCTACATCCTTGCCAACCGTTATATATCCATTAAAGAATTTTTCAGGACTTTTCAGAATGTGACAGGTAAAAAACTGCCCGGTATCATGGCTCCCATGTGGTTGGCCAAAGCATCCTTGCCGTTCTATTCATTCTATTACAAAATCAAGAAACAATTGCCTCTCTTTTCCTCATATTCTCTTTATACCCTGGCAACCAACTCCCTGTTTTCATCTGATAAAGCACGTCAGGAGCTGGGCTATGCTACAAGACCATTTAAAGACACCATTGCTGATACTGTTGAATGGCTAAAAAAAGAAAAAAGTATCTGCTGACACACGCCATATCCCATTTTTTCCTTACTTTTGCAACCCCTTAAGATTTTGAGGGGTCATTTGATCGCAGATAGGGAGAGATGGCAGAGTGGTCGATTGCGGCGGTCTTGAAAACCGTTGACCCGCAAGGGTCCGGGGGTTCGAATCCCTCTCTCTCCGCCACCCAAAAACAACAAAAGACACGGACAAATGTCCGTGTCTTTTTTATGGCAGCAGGCCAAATAAACAAGCTCGCTTGTTTATTCCGGCCTGCTGCCATAAAAAGCTGCGTATACTGCTTTTGTTGTTTTTGGGTGAAGCTTCCCCCTCAAGGGAACACCGAGCACGCAGTGCGAAGGTAATCCCGCGCGTGATCCCGTGC
>Ga0265295_1001747_pt1 | contig 37072 bp, 29 predicted proteins | sample Munlansysbiofilm_FD_192503 | JGI IMG/M metagenome (GOLD analysis project Ga0265295, IMG submission 192503) | Leachate microbial communities from a municipal landfill in Southern Ontario, Canada - Methane capture system biofilm | ecosystem: Engineered > Solid waste > Landfill > Unclassified ... | reverse complement strand
CCATCGGTTACGGACTGCCGGACTTCGCAGAGGAACTCAACTACGGGGTCGATCTATCAACCATCTGATAATGGTATCAGGTTGGTGGGGTAAAGGTGCCCCATCAACCATTAAATCCGTATACCCAATATTAATTTGTCTGTATCAAACCCGAGCTCTCGAGCCTTTTCGACAAAGTTGGATTTTATTTCTTCATCAATCATCGTGTTTCTTGCTAAAAGCCACAAGTAAGAATTTTTGTAGCCTGAGATAAAAGCAAATTGGTATTCATTTTTATCCAATTCGAAAACCACATATGAGCTATAGAATGGCCCAAAAAAAGAAACCTTCAAATGCCCTGTCTTTTCTCCATGGACAAAATAGGCCTTCCCTTCGGCGGTGCTCCAGTTCTTCTTTGCTACTGAGTATCCTCGATTAACAACCCTAACACCGCCATCATCTCTTAAAGAATAAGTCGCACTTATATTACTTAGGCCGCGCTCGAACGAGTGATCTAACCTTGCAATTTCATACCACTCTCCAAGGTACCTATCTAGCTCAAAATCTTCTACGGGAGTCACGTTTTTAGGCATTCCCATACACCCAGATAGAAAAACTGATGCCAACCAAACGAGTATTTTCTTCATTGTATATCCTGCCATACATCAGGGGATAAATTTCCTGCCCAGTTATTCTCGCTGCAACCCAGCTACCGTCTTTGGCAAGATACCGTTGCATGCCCTTCTCTACCCTCGCAACAAAAATCCGCTTGCGAGATTCTACCCCTCAAACGGATTTTTGTTGTACGAATGTCTTAATTATTCAGTTTAACGCAGCGCCTTAGCGAAGCGACTATTGACCTCGTTCCAGTTTACAAGCGGCCACCATTGGTTGAGGAAAGATGCGCGGCGATTCTGGTAGCTCAGATAGTAGGCGTGCTCCCAGACGTCGACAACAAGAATCGGAGTGCCTTTTACCTCGGCGATATCCATGAGGGGGTTATCCTGATTGGCGGTAGCGGTGATGGCAAGTTTTTTCTCAGGGGTGACGATAAGCCATGCCCAGCCCGAGCCTAAACGAGTCAGCCCTGCCTGATTAAACTGCTTTTTTAACTCGCCCAGCGAACCAAAGGCATAATTAATGGCTGAGATCAGCTCTGCAGAGGGTTCGCCGCCCTTCCCAGCAGGTGCCATGCTTTTCCAGAAGAAGTCGTGGTTATAATGACCGCCGCCGTTGCCGCGCACCGCCGCGTTAAAGGTGGAAACTTTCGCCATGATGGCTTCTAGGGTCATCCCCTCCAGTTTGGGGAAGGTCTTAACCTGGGCGTTTAAATTATTGACATAACCCTGATGATGCAGACCGTGATGGATATCTACGGTCAGCTTGTCCATGTATGGCTCCAGAGCATCATTGGCATAAGGAAGCGCCGGCAACGCGAAAGGTTGCGCCAAGCCGGTTGTGGCCATAACGACAGTGGCGCAAAACAAAGCCAGAGCTAGAACTGAAAGTTTATTGATCATTTTCGAGCCTCCTTGGATGAGTGGTGAACGCTAAGAAATGTTACTTGAGTGCCAATAATTGAAGCAGAAAACAAAGAAAATGCAAGAATGGCGAGAACAAAGGATCTGTCCTATTAAATTACGTTGAGGCACTATGGTCTGGATATTCACGGCGGATGGCCTGAACTGCTTCATCGAGACGCTGCAGAAATCGAGAGCGATCATTTTTTTTCAGCGGTGGCGGTCCACCGGTAATCTCTCCTGCTTCACGCAGCTCAGCCATTAAATCTCGAGTCGCAACACAATCTCCAATATTGCTTTCGGTAAACAGCTTTCCGGTAGTGCTAATTACACGCGCACCTTTATTCAAGCAGCGGCAAGCAAGGGGAATGTCAGCGGTAATCACGATATCGCCAGTTTGCGCCTGCTCCGCAATCCAATCGTCGGCCACATCGAGTCCAGCCCCCACAACTTCAAGAACAGCCCTCTGCCCGTTAGGAATCCGCATCCAGGAGTTGGCCACCAACGTAACATCAAGACCATAACGATTTGCAACGCGATATACCTCATCTTTGACGGGGCAGGCATCAGCATCTATGAAGATATGTAACATAAATTAGGGCCACTCCTCTTTTTGGGAAAAACATACCGTGGTCCTCAACGAAGCTTGCATCCTAAAGCACCATATCAGACCATAAACAACATATTTGCATTCAAGGCTTTACCGCACGGCAAGATCTGATTATCAATTAGCCGTTAGCCACATCGACTATTTAACCCCACCCTGAACTTATTCTGAATACTCAAACACAAAAAGGGGTCGGAGCAATCTACAGTGCTCCGACCCCTTTTTGTTTCGTTGCATCACTTTACTGTCACCGCCCTACCTCAGCGCCACAATCTTCTCCAAACTAGTCTGCAGCACCTGCATCTTCTCTTGTGCCGCCGCTAGCTTCGCGCGGTCTTTCTCCAGCACTTGTGGCGGTGCATTGGCGACAAATTTCTCGTTTGCGAGTTTTTTGCTGAACATATCTACATCGACTTTCGCCTTGGCTATCTCTTTGCTCAGACGCTTTTCTTCCTCTTCGATGTCGATAAGGCCAGCAAGTGGGAGTAAAATTTCCACATCGCCTGCTACTTGCTTTGCCACCTGAGCTGGTTGCTCCAGATCTACGCCGCAGGTGAGGTCTTCAACCCGCGCCAGGGCTTTGATGTAATCTGCAACAGCAAGCATAACATCGGCGCCAGCTTGATTCTTACATACGAGCAACGCGCTGATCTTCTTGCCGGGAGCTACGTCCATCTCGCCACGGATGTTGCGGATGGCGCGAATTACATCCATCACCTGCTCCATGGTGGCGCTGGCTGCATTATCGATGAACAGCCCGTCGCCTTGCGGGTAGGTGCTGAGCATGATGGATGGTACCGGGCGGTTGCCCGGGATTTTCTGCCAGATCTCTTCGGTAATGAATGGGATAATCGGGTGGAGCAGACGTAGCAAGCGCTCCAGCACGGTATACAGCACCGCCTGAGCACTGTAGCGCGCCCCGACATCGTCACCGTACAATGCCCCTTTGATCAGTTCGATGTACCAGTCGCAGAACTCATGCCAAGTAAAGGCATACAGGAGGTTAGCCGCTTCGTTGAAGCGATACTCCTCTAGGGCGATGTTGGCTTCTTTTTCCACTGCCGCCAGACGGGTCAGAATCCAGCGATCAGCTAGGCTCATTTCAAGCTTTTCCCAGTTTGAAGTGTCCTGGGGCCTGAAGTCAGCCAGATTCATCAACGCAAAGCGGCTGGCGTTCCAGAGCTTGTTGCAGAAGTTGCGGTAACCGCCGATACGCTCGGTGGAGAGCTTAATGTCGCGTCCTTGAGCCGCAAACGCAGCCAAAGTCAGGCGGAAGGCATCAGTGCCGTACTCATCGATTACGGTTAGGGGATCGATGACGTTGCCCTTACTCTTGCTCATTTTTTGGCCGCTGGCATCACGTACCAACGCATGGATATACACATCCTTGAAGGGTACTTCGCCCATGAATTTCTGCCCCAGCATCATCATGCGCGCAACCCAGAAAAACAAGATATCAAAGCCGGTTACCAGGCACGCTGTGGGGTAGAATTTTTTCAGGGTCTCGGTCTGCTCCGGCCAGCCCATGGTGGAAAATGGCCATAAGCCGGAGGAGAACCAGGTGTCCAGAACGTCGGTCTCTTGGCGCAGGTTGGTGCTGCCACATACATGACACGTGCTCACTTCTTCGCGCGCGACAATAATCTCGCCGCAAGCATCGCAGTACCAAGCAGGAATTCGGTGTCCCCACCAGATCTGGCGGCTGATACACCAATCCTGGATGTTGTTCATCCACTCAAAATAGGTTTTTTCCCAGTGGCTAGGGACGATGCGGGTTGCCCCGATCTCAACTGCTTTAATCGCCTCTTTAGCCAGCGGCTTTACGTCCACGTACCACTGCAGACTCATATAGGGCTCGATGACGGTCCTACAGCGGTAGCATTCGCCTACGGCGTTCAGATGCTCTTCGGTTTTTTCCAGCAATCCGAGCGCATCTAGGTCCGCCACCACTTTGTCACGTGCGGCATAGCGTTCCAAGCCTTGGTAAGCTCCGCCATTTTCGTTTATATGCCCGGATTCGTCCAGGATGTTGATGTTTTCCAGATTGTGGCGTTTGCCCATCTCGAAGTCGTTAAAATCGTGCGCGGGGGTGATCTTCACCGCGCCACTGCCGAACTCTTTATCCACGTAATCATCGGCAATAATGGGAATTTCGCGTCCGGTCAGGGGGAGTTCCACCATTTTCCCAATCAGATCAGCGTAGCGCTCATCTTCGGGATGCACGGCCACGGCGGTATCGCCAAGCATGGTCTCTGGCCGGGTGGTAGCCACAACCAGCACGCGGTCGCTACCTTTTACCGGATAACGCAGGTGCCACAGACTACCCTTTTGATCTTCGTGCTCAACTTCGAGATCGGACAGGGCGGTATGACAACGCGGGCACCAGTTTATGAGGCGGTTCGCGCGATAGATGAGGCCATCTTCGTAGAGACTGACAAACACTTCGCGCACAGCCGTGCTCAAGCCTTCATCCATGGTGAAGCGCTCGCGCTCCCAGTCACATGAAGCCCCAAGACGCTTAAGCTGGTTGATGATTTGGCCACCGGACTCTTCGCGCCACTGCCACACGCGTTCGATAAAGGCTTCTCTCCCGATATCATGCCGATCCTGCCCTGCTTCACTCAGCTGTCTTTCCACCACGTTTTGGGTCGCAATTCCGGCGTGGTCAGTCCCTGGCATCCACAGCACCTCATAACCACACATACGCTTCCAGCGCACGAGGATATCCTGCAGGGTGTTATTGAGCGCGTGCCCCATGTGGAGTACCCCGGTAACATTGGGAGGGGGGATTACCATAGAGTATGGTGGTTTGATGGAGTGCTCACTGGCGCGGAAATAGCCGCTCTGCTCCCATTCCTGATACCATCTCTGTTCAAAATCGCGGGGTTCGTATCCTTTTTCTAATTCATTTGTCATGGTGCGTTCACTTCCTTGAAATGCAGGGCATAAAATGATTCAAGCCCGCTCTATTTGCACAGCAGGCTTGAATCAGAATGAAGTCCTGCCTGTTGTACCCAGGCACTGCGCGGCTTTCTACTCCATTAATTGCCGACTGCAGCCCTGTGTTTTATCTTGTCCATCTCTTCGCGAATCATACTCTCGGCCAGATCGGGGACTACCTCCCACACCACTTTTTCCATTACGGGGGTGGCGAGGCGCTCGATAACACTACTGGCGACGCGCTCGATAATGCGCTCTAGTTCGGCATCACTCAGGTAGGCGGCTCTGGCCTCGACCCGTGCGGGTGTAGCTGCGTACTTACCTTCAGCAACGATTTCCTCTTCGTGCAGATCAACAATTTCGCCTGCAGCATGATCTAGGGAAACATCTACGGGCGCTGCTCCGCGCAACTCAGCTTCGGCCTGCAGCTCAGCTTCGGCCTGCGGTGCAACTTCGGCCTGAGGTGCGGTTTCGGCATATTCAGGCTCTAAGGCAGCAAATTCATCTAGGCTGGGCAATTCCGGCCCCAAATCCATTCTTTCATCTGCGCTTAGACCTAACTCTAGATCTGAAGGCATTTCAGCTGCTGGTGTGGGAGCGGTAAAGGGGGTGGCAATGTGAGTACCAAAAGAAGAATCATCCTCTGCCACATTCGCTACAGGTTCAACTGGTGCGGTAAAGCTGAAATCAGCCCCAAGTGGCGGCAGAGAGGTCTCCACCGCAGGGCTATCAGCTTTCGGAGTTGAGGTTGCAGCAGTAGCTGAGTCGAAACCTCCAAAGGCAAAGTCCTCCCTGCTGCCGGAGCCGAAGTCTGCAGATGGGGTTTCATCTGACTCCGGTGTAGCTTCAAACTTCGGTGTAGCTTCAAACTTCGGTGTAGCTTCAAACTTCGGTGTAGCTTCAAACTTCGGTGTAGCTTCAAACTTCGGTGTAGCTTCAAACTTCGGTGTTGTTTCGAACTTCGGTGTTGTTTCGAACTTCGGTGTTGTTTCGAACTTCGGTGTAGCTTCGAACTTCGGTGTAGCTTCGAACTTCGGTGTTGTTTCGAACTTCGGTGTAGCTTCGAACTTCGGTGTTGTCTCGAACTTCGGTGTTGTTTCAAACTTCGGTGTAGCTTCGAACTTCGGTGTTGTTTCGAACTTCGGTGTAGCTTCGAACTTCGGTGTTGTCTCGAACTTCGGTGTTGTCTCGAATTCCGGTGGAGGTGTTTGCCCCTCTGCAGGTACAATCGGAGTCTCGTCCGTGCTCAATCCTGCGTGGATCTCGGGAGAGAAGCTCGTAGCTGCCGCTTGCTCAAACGTATTCAACATACTTTCGGCAAGGCTCTTACTGGGCTCAGCTTTCCATTGCGGTGTTTGAGCCTGCGCCAGCTCCAATGCTTTTTCAATTTCGTCTACCAAGGTCTGTGAGGAAAAGGGTTTTGAAACCCACCCCGCCGCACCAACTTGTTTAGCGCGTTCTTCATCAAAAGGCTCAAACGTACCCGCCAAAAGTAAAACCGGAACCCCCGCGAAAGCTGGATCGCTGCGGATTTTTTCGCACAGTTGATACCCATCCAACCCCGGCATAAACACATCCGCCAGAACGAGATCAGGGCGTTTGGCTTGTGCCGCCAGCAAGGCTTCGTCACCATTACTAGCGAGGACAAGCTCATAATCTTCATCGGCTAACGTTATCTCTACAACCTTCTGGATAGTGACACTGTCATCTGCCAGCAACAGCCGTTTTCCCATTAAATCCTCCTGACGTTATCCCTACTCAAGGCGGCTATACCCATCCGCTTCCTCGTCGGAACGGAAAACCACGCAAACTTTGCTTACCTAGCCATTATGCGCACCATTCTGGCACCACAACAGCACTATTTAACCATAAACGGAACTATAAGTCTGGCCTTGCCTTGGGCATCGAGGATGTGGACCTGCCACTGCCCATCCCACTGCGGTAAAATTTTCTTTGACGACCAGGTTCTCCAATTCGAAGAGGACACCGGCAGACGCACCCGCGCCATCTCTTTTCCTTCGTGATACCATACATGCGTGATCCAAGTGTCATCGCCTGCCCCCGTCACGTGCGTAAAACAAAACAACTGCTCTACCGGTTTCTTCACCGTATTCAGTGAGTCCACTGGGCTACGTTCGGATATATCACTGGTGATGGCCGCATCTACGATCTCAAGAGCGAACGCGCTACATGGAAGCGTCAGTACCACAAACAAACAAACATATATCCATTTTCTCATTTATTGGCCCCTCACTAACACATTTAAGTTATAAGTCAAACAACCTTCATCCAGCAGTGCCCGCTAAACGAACTGCCTTACAAAGCAAAAAACAGCCATCCAGTCCGAGACATTGTTTAGAGTCCATAGCGTTTATACGCACAACTCACGGCACGGTAGCAGCACTGGCTAATTCGTCCAGAAAACTGTCGCCGCAAAGGCTATCCTTCAGATTAACATGCAGACCAAAATTTTGCAGTATTGTTGCGGCAATATCCGCAAAACTTGTGCGCACCCCAAGGTTTTTACCCTGTTTTACCTGCGGAGTATATGCAAGCAACGGTACGTATTCGCGCGTATGGTCACTGCCAGGCATACAAGGATCACAACCATGATCTGCAGTAAGTAACAACAGGTCGGTATTTCCCATGCTGGGTAAGAACTTCCCCAGCCAAGTGTCAAACTGTTGCAGCGCGGTGGCGAAACCAAAGCAATCACGCCGATGTCCATAATTCATGTCAAAATCTATTAGATTCGTGAATACAAGCCCGCGTTCCAGGTGTGCGAACATCTCTTCTGTGGCCTGCATCCCCTCAGCATTACTTGTGGTGCTGACATGTTTATCAATTCCGCGCCCGCAAAAAATGTCGGATATTTTTCCTACCGCGTGTACCCCTATCCCGTGGTGCTGAAGCTGATCCAGCAGTGTGGGCGCTGGCGGAGGGATGGAGAAATCCCGGCGTCTACTGGTACGCACAAAACCCGCGCTTTCGTCCCCAACAAAAGGGCGCGCAATAACTCGACCAACCCTGAAATGGTCAAGCAGATCGCGGGTTTTACGGCAAATAGTGTACAGTCGCTCCAGAGGTATAATTTCCTCATGGGCGGCGATTTGAAACACTGAATCGGTGCTGGTATAGACGATGGGACGCCCGCTACGCATGTGCTCTGGCCCTAGCGTCTGGATAATATCTGTTCCGCTGGCGGGGATATTCCCCAGCGCCTCTACCCCGGCAATGCGTGCGAACCCCTGCATGATGTCAGAGGGAAACCCTTGGGCGTAAACTTGAAAAGGTTCAGACATCACCACTCCGGCAATTTCCCAGTGTCCGGTGGTGCTGTCTTTGGCCCTCGAGCGTTCGGCCATTTTCCCCCAGGAAGCGCGCGGACTCAAACGTTGCGCCACCCCTGCAAGGGGGGTTATATTCCCCAGCCCCAGAGCCTGAAGATGGGGCAAGGCAAACGGTCCGACTGCTGCAGCTATATGCTCGAGGGTATTGGCACCCTGATCGAAATACAGGTTCGCATCGGGCATAGCCCCGCACCCGACTCCATCAAGAACAATGAGTACAATGCGTTCAAATTTATCCATCGCAGAGTTAAACCTGGTTTTTAAGCCACTGGGACACAATGGCGACGGCCTGACTGGTGCCAATCCGGGTGGCCCCGGCGCGATACAGCGCTTCAAGTTGTTCCAAGGTACGAATGCCCCCTGCGGCCTTGATTCTAAGTTTATCTGCTACAACAGCGCGCAACAGTTCCACGTCGTCTACCGTTGCCCCCCCGGCAGCGGTGCCAGTAGAAGTTTTAACATAATCGGCTCCACCTGCAACCACGTGAGTGCAAACTTGACGTTTTTGCTGCGCACTTAAATTACAGCATTCGATAATCACCTTGAGGACTGCGCCGCCGCACGCCTGCTTTACTTGCCTGATTTCAGCCTCAACGTCGGCATAGCGGCCATCTTGAATCCAACCCTGTTGCACCACCATATCGATCTCATCCGCACCCTGGAGCAGCGCCTGGTGCGCAGCAAATGCCTTTGCCGCGCTGCTCTCAAAGCCAGTGGGAAAACCCACAACCGTGCATACCTTGACCTCTGAACCGTGCAACTGCTCTACAGCCGTGGCGACATATGTCGGCGGAATACATACTGCTGCAAAACCGTATTCCACCGCCTCTTCGCACAGGGCATTAATCTGGTCGTGGCGCGTCATAGGATTTAGCAGGGTATGCTCGATAAGCATACTGGGGGGAAAGTTCAACATGGTTAACCCCGCTTAGGTGCGATAGTCAGCGTTGATCTTGATATATTCATAGGTGAGATCTGAGGTGTAGTAGTCGCTAGCGCCCTCACCCAGATGGAGATCTAGGGTGACACAGAACTCCTTGTGCCGCAGCACTTCAGTCGCCAAAGCCTCCTGCTCCGAGTCAGTCCCGAGGCCAGCATTAACCACCTGCACCTGATCAAAAAAGATGTCCACTAGTTCGGCGTCTACTTCGGCGTCAGAATAACCAAGCGCGGCAATAATCCGCCCCCAATTAGCATCCTCACCAAAGAACGCCGTCTTAACCAAGCTGGATGTCGCCACGCTGCGGGCCGCCTCTTTCGCTTCAGCGGCGCTGCGCGCTCCTCGGACGTGAATCTGCACCAGCTTAGTCGCCCCTTCTCCATCGCGCACAATCATCTTAGCCAGATCAAGCAAGACATTGTTGAGCTGGAGCTGAAAATCTTCGGCTGCTGGCGTCTGTGGGAGGATTTCCGCATCTCCGGCTTGACCATTGGCCAGTAGCAGCACCATGTCATTGGTGGAGGTGTCTCCATCGACAGTTATGGAGTTAAACGACTGTTCCACCGCTAGCGTTAAACAGGTCTGCAGCAACTCGGCACCGATATGGGCATCGGTGAGGACAAACCCGAGCATGGTGGCCATGTTGGGATGGATCATCCCCGCACCCTTGGCAATACCCAGGATAGTGCCGCTCTGCCCCGAATTCTGTAAGCGCGCCACGGAGGTCTTACTGAACATATCCGTTGTCATGATCGCCTCAGCTACCGCTACGGCCTTGTCTGCTGCGCGCTCTTTCACCAAGTGAGGGACTACGGCATCTAGGCGCGCTCCAGGCAGCTGCACCCCAATCACCCCGGTGGAGGCCAGAGCAATCAGTTCTTCGTCGACACCCAACGCTGCGGCCAACGTTTTCCCGTTCTGTTGCGCGGTCTTGATCCCCTCTGCACCGGTACAGGCGTTTGCGTTGCCGCTATTGACCAGTATCGCCTGACACTTACCTCGCAGCACCCGCGGGCGGGTAACTTGCAGCGGCGCTGCTACCACCTGGTTGCGGGTAAACACCCCAGCACAGGCTGCAGGAACTTCCGAATAGATGAGACCACAATCGGGACGCTGGGTTTGTTTAATCCCGGCTGTCGCCGTCGCAAACCTAAAGCCTGTTACCTGATTATTTGCCGATGACATATATTAACTTCTCCCGTCTTGGGTACTTTTTCAGTATTCTAGCGTCCGCAGCACTTTTTGTATTTCTTCCCACTGCCACAAGGACACGGATCGTTACGCCCAATTTTCTCTTCGGTGCGCACCACCGTCTGAGGTTGGGGCGGTTCGTCGCTGCGGTTGGTAACCACCTGACGCTGCTTCTGTCTGGCTTCCATCTGCTCTACGTCACTCTCTTGCACCAGCTTAACGATAAAAAGCTTCTGCAACACTTCCTGGCGGATACGCCCCATAACCTGCATAAACAGGTTGTAGGCCTCGCGTTTGTATTCCTGCTTGGGGTTTTTCTGCCCGTAGCCGCGCAGCCCTATCCCCTCCTTCAGGTGGTCAATCGAGAGGAGATGATCCTTCCACTGGCTGTCGATTACTTGCAGGAGCAATACCTTCATCAGGTATTCCATCACCTCGGTGGTCAGTTCCGCTTCTCGCTCTTCGAGGCGCTTAAACACCGATTGTTTCAGGCTCTTCTCTAACTCAACCTGCGTGACGCGCTCATCCTCAGAGGGGAGCTGCGGCCAAAAGTTAAACTGGCCGTGGAAATCATCGGCCAGAGAAGAAAGGTTCCAATCCGCTACCGGAGTCTTCTCCGGGCAGAATGTCGCCACCATATCCTCTATCATCTCTTCGAGCATGGCGGTGTAGGTTTCGCGAATGTCTTCGCCACCAAGCACCTCGCGGCGTTGGGTATAAATCACTTCGCGCTGGCGATTCATGACATCATCATATTCAATCAGATGCTTACGTACCTCGAAGTTTTGTCCCTCAACTTTTTTCTGTGCATTTTCAATCGCCCGCGAAATAATTCCGTGTTCGATGGGCTCATCATCGGGTATTTTGAGTTTTTCCATCACGTAAGAGACGCGGTGGCTGCCAAAAATGCGCAGCAGATCATCCTCAAGGCTCAGATAAAATCGGCTAGCGCCGGGGTCGCCCTGACGTCCGGCACGGCCACGCAGCTGATTGTCAATACGGCGCGATTCGTGGCGTTCGGTGCCAAGGATATACAGACCGCCGAGCTCAAGAACCTCTTGGCGCTCTGCGTTGCACTGCGGGATAAACTTTTCCAGCAGCTCTGCATAGAGGGTGGGGTCGTCACTATTGACCGTGGCAGCCTCCGCCATCATTTCCGGATTCCCCCCGAGAACGATGTCCGTTCCACGTCCGGCCATATTGGTGGCGATGGTAACCGCACCGGCACGCCCGGCTTGCGCTACAATCTCCGCTTCTTTCGCGTGGTGCTTGGCGTTAAGCACGTTGTGCTTCACCCCACGCTTTTTTAATTTTTCTGCCAGACGCTCAGAATTCTCAATGGAGATGGTTCCCACCAACACCGGTTGACGCCGCTGATGACATTCAACAATGTCTTCGATTACGGCGTTAAATTTCTCTTCTTCAGATTTAAAAATAACATCGGCAAAGTCATGGCGATCACTTGGGCGATTAGTCGGGATAACCACCACATCAAGTTTATATATCTCAGCAAACTCGTGTGCCTCGGTATCGGCGGTCCCCGTCATCCCTGCAAGTTTAGTGTACATACGGAAGTAGTTCTGGAAGGTTATCGTCGCCAAAGTCTGGTTCTCTTTTTCAACCGTGACCCCTTCCTTGGCTTCCACCGCTTGGTGCAGACCGTCGCTCCAACGCCGCCCCGGCATCAGGCGTCCGGTGAATTCATCAACGATACAGACCTCACCATCCCTGACTACATAATCTACCTCTTTTTTAAACAGCGCATGTGCCTTAAGGGCCTGGTTGATGTGGTGCAGCAATGCAATCTGAACGGGGTCATAAAGATTGTCCACCCCGAGAATTTTCTCTACTTTTGCCACCCCTTGTTCCGTTAGGGTCGCGCTTTTGGCCTTTTCATCCACGGTGTAGTCGCCGGTGAATTCCTTTTCGGTCTGCCCTACCTTGCCGGCGTTGCGGTGTTCAACGATTTCGCCACGTTCGAGACGAGGGATTACGTTGTTGGCCTTGGCGTAGAGCTCACTGGAGGCATCGCTGGGGCCGGAGATAATCAACGGAGTACGCGCTTCGTCAATGAGGATGGAGTCCACCTCATCAACAATGGCAAAGTTCAGATCGCGCTGAACATATTCTTCCAGATCAAACTTCATATTGTCGCGCAGATAATCGAAACCAAATTCATTATTGGTTCCGTAGGTGATATCGCATTGATAGGCATCCTTGCGCGCGACATCGGTAATACCGTGAATAATACAACCGACACTGAGCCCAAGGAACGTATACAACTTACCCATCCACTCGGAGTCACGCCGAGCCAGGTAATCGTTGACGGTAACCACATGGACACCCGTGCCTGGCAACGCGTTAAGATACGTAGCCAAAGTAGCTACGAGGGTTTTACCTTCCCCCGTTTTCATCTCCGCAATCTTACCTTGGTGCAACACCATGCCGCCGATAAGCTGGACATCAAAGTGACGCATCTCAAGAACCCGCCATGCCGCTTCACGCACTACAGCAAATGCCTCGGGGAGTAGATCGTTCAGACTCTCGCCCTGCTCCAGACGTTGACGAAACTCCGGAGTTTTGCCCTGCAACCCGGCATCATCAAGCTGCCGAATCTCTTCTTCAAGGGCATTTATCTTATCTACTGTAGTTTGCATGCGCTTTATTTCACGCTCGTTTTTAGTCCCAAAAATCTTTCTACTTAAAGAACGGATCATTGCTTTCCCCGCTGGAGTTGATTTTAATCTGCCAGAACCGAAACAGCTTGATAACAGGCAGAAATATCAGCTAAAAAGGTGATTTCTGTGTATAAAAATAGTTTTCGAACGTACCACAAATCACCCTGAGGCGACAAGTATTAACCGGGCAGTCCAATCCATGAATAAGAATAGATAAAAACCATCCCATAAAGCTTTCACATAAAAAATCCCGTTACGACTGTACCTACAACAAGGCACATCCGCAACGGGACTGAAGATGAAAATAAAATTTTCTGTTGAGCCGATGCCTCGGTCGCTGCTTTACTCCTCTACTTCTTCGAGCTTCAACTCGCTGATGGCCAGTTCGCGCAACTTGAATTTCTGAATTTTACCACTAGCAGTCATGGGATACTCATCGACAAACTTGATATAGCGCGGAATTTTATAATTCGCGATCTGTCCCCTACAAAAACTGATCACATCTTCCTCGCTCAGGGTGGCGCCGTCTTTCAGCTTTATCGCCGCCATCACTTGTTCCCCAAATTTTCGATCTGGCACTCCGTAAATCTGCACATCGGCGATGGCGGGGTTGGTATACAGAAACTCTTCAATCTCGCGGGGGTAGACGTTCTCACCCCCCCGGATGATCATGTTCTTTATCCGCCCGGTGATCTTGCAGTAGCCGTTTTCATCCATTATGGCCAGGTCGCCGGTATGGAGCCAGTTATCCGCGTCGATGGCCTTAGCCGTAGCCTCCTCCATCTGGTAATACCCCTTCATGACATGATATCCACGGGTGCATAGCTCTCCCTGCTTGCCCGGGGGGAGGGTTGCGCCGGTTTCGATGTCGATAATCTTCACTTCCACGTTGGGCAGGGCGCGCCCCACCGTGGAAACCCGCAGCTCAATGGGGTCGTCGGTTCTGGTCTGGGTAATAACCGGAGAGGCCTCGGTCTGACCGTAGGCAATGGTGATCTCCGAGCAGTTCATATCGCGGATAACCCGCTTCATAACCTCTATGGGACAGGGCGATCCGGCCATAATTCCGGTGCGCAGGCTGCTCAAATCGTAGTGATTAAACGTAGGGTGATCAAGCTCGGCGATAAACATGGTGGGAACCCCGTGCAAGGCGGTGCAACGTTCCGTTTCGACAGCTTGCAAGACCTTCTCTGGGATAAAAACTTCTACCGGTACCATGGTAGTTCCGTGGGTAACTGCGGCCAGTACCCCCAGAACGCAACCGAAGCAATGGAAAAACGGGACCGGGATACACAGGCGATCTTTCTCGGTAAGGAGCATGCATTCGCCAATATTAAACCCGTTATTTACAATGTTGTAATGGGTTAGCATCACCCCTTTGGGAAAGCCGGTGGTTCCCGAAGTGTACTGCATATTGATAACATCGTGGATATCCAGGCTCTGCTTTATTGCAGCAAAATCCGCATCAGAAATCTGCGCCCCGAAGGCTTCAATCTCAGCAAAATTCAACAGTCCTGCAGGGGGCTCTGCTCCAAGATATATGGCATGGCGCAGAAACGGCAGCTTTGCACTCTGCAATGAACCTGCCTCCGCTTGATCCATCTCCGGCACCACGCCGCGCAGGGTCTCAACGTAATCGGTGTCCTTGAATTTATCTACCAGAAACAGGGCGCATGAATCGGACTGCTTGAGCACATATTCAAGCTCAGAAGCCTTGTAGCTGGTATTTACTGTCACCAGAACTGCCCCCATTTTGGCGCTGGCAAACTGCAACACCACCCATTCAGGCACGTTAGTTGCCCAAATGGCAATATGTTCCCCTTTTTTAATCCCCATGCCGAGCAGTCCGCGCGCCACCCGGTCGCACAGGGCATTGAACTCCGCATAGCTGTAACGTAAGCCCCGGTCCGGATACACCAGCGCATCGTTGGCAGGAAAACGCGCCGCCATCTGTTCCAAAATACCGCCCACGGTATAATTTAATAAATCAGCCATGATTTCGAATCTCCTTTGGATATACGTGCACGCGCAGTGTTTAGCCACGCCAAACATCTGTGTATTACCGCTAACAATACGAATTTAAAACGTTTTTTGAATAACATAGAGATGGTAACAGGTCAAACCCAAACTGGAAAAACCCAAGAACCACTCAAAAGGACAGAAGGCTTTATCCGAAGGAGAAGATGGGTGCAGCAGGATAGAAAACAATGCGCTACGAACAAATCAATGTTTGGATTTAACCATAAGGATGCGGCGGCACGCATTTACCAGTACCGAGGAGATGTTACGGCTTTTTGATAACTTACGGATATCTTTCTCTCCCAAGGTAGATAAAAAACGGATCCCCTGATTCAGCGGGGTACGCGGGTGCATAGTCAGGGCTAGGCGGATAGTGTAGTTTTTAAGCCACTCACGGTTAGCTAGGATAAGCCGAATCAACTCATCGTTGGTACTGCGATTCTGGCACAGCGTCAGCACCTCTTTTTCGGTGACACGCGGATTTTTCAACACTGCGCTGCTCACCTGTTTGTTGCTGTCCTTTACCAACAGCGAGCGCCATTCTTTGTCGCCACTCATTGCCAACTTGATTTTATCCCCTACGTTCAGCTCCTGTGCAAGCTGGAGCTTACTGGCAGATTCCATCTGCGCCGCAGTTTCATCTAGGAGCTGTTCCTGCGCTGCATCCAAATCGGCAGCATGGGCAGCAGTAACATCACCTTCACTACGGACCCCCTCCCCTTGTACCCCCGCCTGCTCCAGCAGTTGGACAATGGTGGCCTGCATTTCTGCGGTAACTTGAGGATTCCGCGCCACCGCGTTCAGTTCGCTCGAGGTAAAATGGAAAGGGCTTTGCGGATCAAAAAAGAACTCCAGCACTTCGTAGGAGCAACGCGCAAAAATTGCGCTCCACGCAAATTCAGGAACATTTTGGTTGGGGCGTAACACAATCAAGGTGGGGAGATTGGCGCGACGCGCGCGCAGAATAAACTCAAGGACGCGCAAATCCAGCGCTGGATCACGCAACACAGGCTTCAACGTGGTCACGTTACTTCTGGCGAGCCCTTGCAGCGCCTCCTCGCGCAGGTCTCCAGCGCCGGCGTCCGTATAAAACAGATACCAGAGAATGACCTGATCATGGATGGAGAGGGGCAAACGTTCTGCTACAGCCCGGTGCTTTTCCTCGATGTCGGTATCCGCAGAAATGAGGCGGGCAACCTCGGGGGAGATCCGTAGCTGCCCGCCACTATTTGGAGAAACGCTTTCGGAAGAAGCAATCTCTGGTGAAACGTTCTCAGGAGCAATGTCTTCTAAAAAAACATATGTGCGTGTCACTTCGATGTCAGTCCTCTGCGTTGCGCTCGGCTAAAATCCTAGCCGTCTGGTTTGAAGGTACTTCTTCGTAATGGGAAAACTCCATGGTAAACATCCCCCGGTCAGAAGTCATGGAGCGCAAATCTGGCGCATAACGCAGTACTTCAGACATGGGCACATACGCCCTGAGCGCCTGACTCCCTGCCTGCGGCTCTACCCCAAGCACCTTACCACGCCGGGAGTTTAAATCCCCGATAATGTCACCAACGCAGTCATCCGGCATAATCACTTCCATCTCCATGATGGGTTCGAGCAATACCGGTTTAGCCTGCTCCATCCCTTTCTTGAAAGCCATGGAACCGGCGATTTTGAACGCCATCTCAGATGAATCGACCGAATGATGCGAGCCGTCGAACAGGGTCGCTCTCACATCCACCACCGGGAAGCCTCCCAGTACGCCAACTTGCATCGCTTCCTGAATCCCTTTGCTTACCGCCGGGATATACTGGCGCGGCACCACTCCGCCGACAACCTTATCTACAAATTCATAGCCGCCACCCGCCTCCAGAGGTTCAAACTCAACCCACACATCTCCGTATTGGCCACGTCCGCCAGACTGTTTTTTGTATTTGCTCTGCAAGCTCGCCTTGCGTCTGATGGTTTCGCGGTAGGGAACCTTGGGCGCACGGAGTTCTACATCTACCCCATATTTGCGCTTGAGTTTTTCTATCGCCACCTCGATGTGCACCTGCCCCATGCCGGAAAGAATCATCTCGTGGGTCTGCTCATCACGCGTCACCTGCAACGTAGGGTCCTCTTCCATCAGACGTTGCAAACCAGAGATAATCTTATCTTCGTCCCCTTTACTACACGTCTTGAGGGAGAATGAAATCACCGGTTTCATCTGGATGACACTCTCGTAACGAATTTTATCCTTCGGGCTGCACAAGGTATCTCCCGTAGCGGTGGTCTTCATTTTGGCCACCGCCACAATATCTCCGGTGCAAACGTCAGTCACCGGTACCTGTTTTTTCCCTTCCATTTTAAACAACTGCCCAACCCGCTCTTCCTTCTCCTGGGTAGAATTGTACACCGTGGAATCAGAGTTTAGCATGCCGGAATAAACCCGAAACAAGGTGAGCTTGCCGGAAAATGGATCATTAATGGTTTTGAACACCATGGCAGAAAATGGCTCAGAATTGTCCGGTCGGCGCTCCACCATTTCACCACTCTGCGACTCGATGCCAAGCTGCGTTCCTTTATCTACCGGCGATGGCAGGCAGGTGGTAATGTAATCAAGCAACTGGCGCACCCCGATATTGGCGGTAGCGCTGCCACACAAAACCGGAGTAAAGGTGCCGTTTAGGGTGCCTTCCCGCAGACCGCGGATAATTTCATCGCGGGACAGATCGTCTTCTTCGAGGTATTTTTCCATCAGGGTATCGTCTGCATCGGCTACCGCTTCGAGCAGCTGCGCCCGCAGGCGCTGTGCCTCAGACAGGCAATCTGCTGGGATCTCCTCTTCGACATACGTGCCCTTCTCATCGAACTGAAATATTCTGGCCTTCATATTCACTAGATCGATAATACCCCGAAAGTTCTCCGCGGCACCGATGGGCATATTGACCGGTATCCCGCGACTGCCGAGCATCTTCTCCATATCATCCACCGCGCGCAGAAAATCGGCCCGTTCGCGATCCATCTTATTCACGAACGCCAGCATGGGCACCTCGTATTCCTTGGCCCATTGCCATATTTTATGGGTCTGTGCCTTGACTCCGCTGATGGCAGAGACAAGCATCACCGCGCCGCCGAGGATACGCATGCAATTACGCGTATCGTGCAGAAAGTTTGAGTATCCGGGGGTGTCGACCAAGTTCAGGTTGAAATCATTCCACATGCAATGGTTCAGGCTGGAGCTGATGGTAATTTTCCGCTTAATCTCTTCGGGCTCAAAATCCATGATGGAGCTACCATCATCAACCTTGCCGAAGCGTTTAGTCATGCCGGTATTGAACAGCATCGCCTCTACCAGTGAGGTTTTTCCCGCACCTCCATGTGCAACAACGCCCACATTTCTGAGTTTAGTCGTGTCATTTGCTCCCATGGGTACCCCTTTCGTAAGAAGTTACGCAATATAAGCATCCGCTACTAAAACATCAAAGCTGTGCAACAGCATACATGAGAGCCGCACAGGCGAATGCTCTGACTTCTGGCTGCAAAAAAGCCCGCTGAACACAATTCAACGGGCTTTACATCATCTATTCAACACATACAGCTGCCGCAGACCATCGAGGGTAAGCTGCGGCTCTATCGCTTCTATGCACACCGCGACGGCGGCAATCTGCTCCGCCAACCCCCCAGTGGCTATCACTTTCGGGCTATCTTTAACTTCTGCCTTCATCCGCATCACAATGCCATCGACAAGACCTGCATAGCCAAACAGCAAGCCTGACTGCATGCTATTCACCGTATTTTTCCCTACTACCCGTGGCGGTAACGCTAGGGAGATGCGCGGCAGCTTGCTCGCGTGTTCATGCAGGGCATCGGCAGATATTTTCAATCCAGGCGCAATGGCTCCACCCTGATACGCGCCGTCAGCGCTGATATAGTCGAAGGTGGTTGCCGTACCGAAGTCCACCACAATCAGGGCACTATGGTATTTGGAAAATGCCGCAACCGCGTTGACAATGCGATCCGCACCAACCTCTTGCGGGTTATCGTATTCGATAGGCATCCCGGTCTTCATGTGGCGTCCTACCACCAGCGCTTCGGTGCCGCAATATTTACGGCTCATGCTAGTCAGAGCATTGAGCAGCGGTGGGACTACACACGAAATTATCATCGCATTCACCATCCCCAGCGTTAAGCCGGAATAGCTCAGCAGATCATGTGTCAGCATGGCACACTCGTCATCTGTGCGCGCTTTATCGGTACGAATGCGCCAACTGTGTAGCAACTCTTCCTCACGGTAAAGCCCCAACACGGTATTGGTATTGCCAACGTCGACAACCAGCAACATGGGTTTAGGTGTTTCCCTTCTATGCAAGCATTGCCGGACGTACATCTCCGGAATAAATCGTCTTGGGGTGCGCAGAGCCTGTATCCAGCAGCAGCGCTCCATCGGTTGCGATGCCGACGACAACGCCACTGACATCTGCACCGCCGTCATCTACGCTTACGGCACTCCCCACCAAATCAAACAGAGCTTCCCACGCCAGGCGCACGGGGGCAAAGCCTCGTTCGAGCAACAGGGTATAGAGGGTGTCAATCTCGACAAACAGAGCCTGGATAAACGCAACTCGATCAACCCGCTGCCCTGTTTCTAACAAAATTGAGGTCGCTGGATAGCGTAAGTCTGGAGGGAACTGCTCTTTCTCCATATTCAGATTCACCCCGATTCCAAGCACAAGGTAGTGAATCCCTTCGGTCTCGGCATTTAGTTCATTGAGCAGCCCAGCGATTTTCTTACCGTTAAGGAGGATATCATTGGGCCACTTTACGCTAACCTTGACGGCGCAGACTTTTTCGATGGCGCGCGCCACGGCGACCGCGGCTAAAAATGTGAGTTGAGTCGCCTCACTCAATGCCAGGGTTGGGCGCAGAATAACTGAGGTATATACGTTTACCCCTGGTGGCGAACTCCATTTACGTCCCATACGGCCACGCCCACTGGTCTGACATTCTGCTACCACGACACTACCCTCAGGTGCGCCCTGCTCCGCCAGCATTTGCGCTCTGACGTTGGTAGAATCGAGTTCGGCGTGATACTCGATTCTTTTTGCTATTACGGCGGTATTCAGCCCTGCCTGTATAACGGCTGGGAGCAACACATCGGGACGCGCTCTCAAACGGTATCCTCGCGAGGGAACAGCCTCAATAGCATACCCCTGGGCGCGCAACTGCTTGATGTGCTTCCACACCGCAGTACGACTCACCCCTAGAATCTGGCACAACTGCTCCCCAGAGATAACCTCTCCCTCATGTTGCAGAAACATGCGGACTATAGTCTCGCGCAGTTGGTTCGACCCCATGCATGCAATCCTTTAAAAAGCGTCTCTGGTCTACTCTTGTTTATCTAATCAACATCGAAATATCTACGGCGCGACTGGAATGGGTGAGCGCGCCAACAGAGATAAAATCCACCCCAGTAGCGGCAATATCCGCCACGGTATCCAGGTTTACCCCGCCGGAGGCTTCGGTTAAAGCAGCGTCATCAATCAACTGCACCGCTTCGCGCATTTGTTCCAGCGTCATATTATCGAGCATGATGATATCTGCACGGGCGGTTAAGGCCGCACGCACATCATTCAGATTCTCGGTTTCTACTTCAATTTTAAGAGTGTGCGGCGCCATGCGGCGTGCCCCCTCAACAGCGGCGGCTATCCCCCCTGCGGCGGCGATGTGATTCTCCTTGATCAAAACCCCATCATACAAAGAGCTGCGATGATTCCGCCCGCCCCCCATCCGCACCGAGTATTTATCCAGCACGCGCAGCCCTGGGGTGGTTTTGCGTGTATCCACAATAATCGCATCGGTATGCGCAACCGCCGCAACAAAACACGCGGTCAAGGTTGCTACCCCACTCATGCGCTGCAGCAGGTTCAGAGCCACCCGCTCACCCTGGAGCAACACCCTGGCATCTGCCTTAATCCACGCCAACACATCCCCACGTTCCACGTTATTGCCATCGAATTTCAGGAATTCAAACGCCACAGTAGGGTCGAGGGTGGTAAAAACCTGTTGCGCCACGGCAAGACCGGCAAGGGTAAAGTCCTCCTTAGCCACCAGTTCTGCGGTTCTGGTAACTCCAGCCGGTATCGTAGCCATAGTAGTAACATCGCCGCTGCCAATATCCTCACGCAGCGCCCGCTTTATAATTTCTGCTATTTCAAGCACATCGCTCTCCAGATGCCATATGTTATTAACAGATGCTGGCAACCTATAAGTAATTGATAATATTATTCGTGTACCATATTATCAAAAACCTGAGCAAGAACAAAGTCACCGCTCAACGCGTGCAGTGGTAAGCAAACATGCTAACATGCAGGTATTTACGCCACGTTTTTTACCGCATCAACGCAACTAAGAACATTTACACAACAAGCCCGTGAAGGCACAATGCTGAATAGAAATAAATACAGACCAAACGCACTTCCCAGATCAAAACATAAGAGGAGAATATCCATGCCACAAAAAAATCCAACCAGCCTAAAAGCACGCGCACTAGAAGATACTTTTTTAACCCCGCACAACCTAACCACTGCCGCGCTCTTGCTCTGCTCCATCGTCATTCTGCTGCTGTCGGGTTGTGTCAGCAAACAGACCTACGACCAACAGCTACACCAAAGCGAAACCCTGAGCTCCAAAGTAGATGCCATGAGCGCAACTATCGCTGGATTGAAGGATGAGCTGAGCACCACCAGAGCCAACCTTGCCGACTGTCGTGCTGAGCTGGAGCAAAACAGCATAGAATTTGAAGCGAACAAGCAGCGTCAAAGCAGCATCTACAAAGCACGGGAGCAAAAAACCGAGGGTGAGCTTACCGCATTGCAAGCCGACACCCTCAGGCTAAAAAATGAAAAAGCAACCCTGCTTGAAAGTATCGAAGAAAACCAAGATAAGATTGCTGCCTTAGAGAAAGAGAAGCAAAAACTCGGGCACGAACTCGAACGAGAAAAAATTGCGCGTGAAGCCCGCATCGCCCAGATGTCTAGCACCTACAACGAACTAGTTGGCAGCCTCGAGCAGGAGCTGGCACGTGGTGAACTCACCATCAAACAGTTGAAAAATAAACTCAGCGTCAATCTGGTCGGGCAAATCCTGTTCGCATCTGGTACCGCCAATCTAACTGATGACGGCAAACGGGTGTTGCGCCAAGTAGGTGACAGTCTGAAAAAGATCAGCAATAAGCGGATCTGCGTTGAAGGACATACAGACAACCTGCCCATCAAACAGAGCATGCAGGAAATATTTCCCTCCAACTGGGAACTTGCAGCGGCCCGTGCTGCTAACGTAGTGCATTTTCTGCAAGATGAAATCGGCATCGACGGGAAAAATCTAGAAATACGCGCTATGGGACATTATCAGCCCGTTGCCAATAACAATACCGCAGAAGGTCGGGCACAGAATCGCAGAATTGAGATTGTGCTGGTCGATTTGGAGTAAAAAGTTGGACTGTGGCGTAATTGCACACATTGATTGGTTGGGTAACGTAGGGGCACGGCATACTAACTCGCCAATCCCCTTCGTCCCGCAGTAGGGGCCGATTCCATATCGGCCCACACCGGTTTCAAATGAACTACATATCGGTCCGCGATTCTGCAAGCCGGGGGGAAATAGATTCCGCCCCTTGTATGTTGTCCGTAAGTCTAATCCGTCATTCCCGCGTAGGCGGGAATGACGCGAGACAACGTTGCATCGACCCCCCTCAATCCCCCCTATTTTATAGGGGGAAGGCGAACGAAGTGAGCAGGGGGGTGTTTGTGTCACACCACCGTTCACTACGGGTGGTAGATGCGCGAACGTGGGCGATTCATGAATCGCCCTTCCATCACAAGCAAGAAAAGTAAGGCGGTGTGAGCCGCTGCCCACGGCAGGTGGGTTCACACTGAGTGACGCAGGAAAGAAGGTTTTCCGCTACTTCGTTAAAACCCCACCTTCACACATTGAACTCGTGCCAGACGGAAAGCCATTCTTTCTCGAGATTTATATCGTACATGGTATTCAGCGACGCAGCTGCGTCTTGATCTGTAGCCGCTGTACGAATCAGGTCGTACCGACATTCTGGTTCGCGTGCCAAAGAATGTTCTACCTCAAGGTTGTCGTGCAGGCTTGAAGCACCATCAGGGAAAAAACCTGCGGCGCGACCGCCACCATAGAAAAGCAAGGCAGCTTCGGTCTTGGTATAAATCCTAATGCAGCCGTCAAACTGTTCGTGCTCAAGATATGTCAACAGACGTTCTGCATCCAGAAAACGGACCAGCTGGCCTCGAGCTTCGATCAGGCCGTGGCACATCTGCACCAAATACGGCACTAGCTCACTTTCGAGGCGGTAAATTTTAATGACGCCTGCAGCACGCTGCAACTCCCGAAACAGTTCCAGCAGAGCTTCGCGCCCGCACACGCGTGTTGTCCCATGCTCAAACATTACCGCGACAATGTGCCCATCCTGAAAGCACACTATCCCAGCATCTATATCAAAATCAAACTGCATATAACCGCTGAAGCGATTCGGGGTAAAACGTTCGAATATCTGCGGTATTTTCACCCGCTTTGAATCATCAAACTGCTTTACCGCTATGCCGCGTGGCAATATCAATCTGCACATATTCCAATGTTCTCCAGTTCCTCTTGCTTGATTTCCCACTTTGAGTAGCAGCTATCCAGCTCCTGTCTCAGGCCGGTATGGGCGTCGGTTTTGGCATTAAACAGAACATGGTCAGCGTATAGTTGCGGGTCAGCAAGCTCTTCTTCCAGTTGCGCCTGCTGTTCTTCTAGACGAGCAACCTTCTGCTCCAACTGCTCTACCTCTTTTTCTAGCCTGCGCATGCGCTTTTGTTCTTCGCGCCGTCGGGCATGATCTTGCTTGCGCTGCTCTTTGTCAGCATCGGGTTTATTCCCCGAGTTGCCCTTTTGTTGCAAAGTTTCCACTCGGTCGCTACTGTGTCCGTCTATCCCTTCTGCCTGTTTTGTGCGTAGAAAATCAGCATAGTTGCCCGGATAAGATGCTGCAGATCCGGCACTTACATCCACCACGCGCGTCGCCAACTCATCGACAAAATAGCGATCATGCGAAACGAACACCAGTGTACCACTATAAGAGCTTAAAGCCTGTAGCAACACATCTTTAGACTGCAGGTCCAGATGGTTAGTGGGCTCATCAAGCAGGAGAAGGTTTGCCGGACGCAGCAGCAGAATCGCCAACGCCAATCGATTACGCTCACCGCCGGAGAGTACCGCAACTGGCTTGTGCACATCATCACCGCTGAACAAGAAACTCCCGAGCACATCGCGCAGACGCGGCACCATGTCCACTGGGGAGTGCGCGGTTATCTCCTCCAGCACAGTTTTGCTTTCATCAAGCACCTGCGCCTGATCCTGCGCAAAATACGCCATCTCCACATTGTGACCCAGTACCCGCGTGCCAGAACTAGGTTCTTCTACCCCAGAGAGCAGACGCATGAGGGTAGACTTCCCCGCGCCATTGGGCCCCACCAGCACAATGCGCTCTTCCTTGGCCACACTTAGGTTTACATCGCGTAGCACTAGATTGTCACCATACTGCTGGGCAGCGTGCTTGAGTTCGATCAATTCCTTTCCGCTGCGTGGCGGTTGGGGAAATTTAAATGCGATTTTTTTACGCTGCGGCGGAATCTTGATGCGCTCGATTTTGTCCAGCTGTTTAACCCGGCTCTGCACCTGGGATGCTTTATTGGCCTGGAAGCGAAAGCGACTGATAAAGGCTTCCACCTTGGCGATCTCATCATCCTGCTGTTGTTTTTCCGCGCGCAGGGCGGCAACCCGCCGATCGCGCTCCTGCAAATAGAGGGAATAGTTGCCCGGATACTCCGTCAGCGCCCCATTCCACACTTCGACAATACGTTCCACCACCTGATCCATAAAGAAACGGTCGTGCGATACCAGAACTACCGTGCCCGGATAATTACTCAAATATTGCTCAAGCCAGTCACGCGCCGGTAGATCCAGGTGATTGGTGGGCTCATCCAGCAACAATAAGTTCGGTCCCTGCAACAATAGGCGCGCCAACGCAATGCGCATTTGCCAACCGCCAGAAAAGTCCTCACAGGATTTGTCCCAGTCTTGTCTGGTAAATCCGAGGCCATGCAGCACCCGCGCTAGATCTGCTTCGAGGGTGAAACCACCCTGCTGGTGAAACAGTTCCTGCACTTCGGCATAACGCTCCAGCTGTTCCTCGGTTGAGTTCTGTGCAATCTGCTGTTCCAGCGCTCTCATCTCGTGTCCGAGTTCGAGTACTTCGGTGCGGGCACTTTCAACCTCGGCATATAGACTGCGACCCCGGTAAAACAGCCCCTCCTGCGGCAAATATCCCACGGTGGTACCTTTGGCCAGCATGATGTCACCTTTGTCCGGCTCAATCTGGCCGGACAAAAGTTTCAACAGCGTGGTTTTGCCAGCACCATTTTCACCACATAGGCCAACCCGCATGCCGGGGCGCAAATGCCAGCTCACTCCGGAAAAAATGGTGTGGCCGGGAAAGGTAAGTTCTATTTTTTGTAACTGCAGCATATATTTCTCAGAATTCTCAAGGCTGTTCAGGAATAATCAAATACGGTTACGCGTGAACACGAGCGGAGAGACAGAACCTCACGCCCACAGAGGCACACCCTTACTGGGTTTTACTGGGCGCGGGGAGGGATATCTTTAGCCATAGCGATTTCATCACAGTCAGGGAATTTAGGACACTGCATGCAGTCTCCCCAAATCTTCTGCGGCAATTCGCGTTTTTCGATAACCTCAAACCCTAGGCGGGAAAAAAACTCCTGCTGATAGGTCAGGGCAAATACGCGTGAAATTCCTAAATCCTGCGCCTCTTGCAGACATGCCTCCACCAGTTGGCGTCCGCACCCTTTGCCTGCGTGGGCAGCATCAACCGCCAATGAACGCACCTCGGCCAGATCAGCCCACCATATCTGTAGGCATGCAATACCGGCGACCTGCCCCAGATTTTCGTAAATATAGAAGGAACGAATAGTCTGGTAGACGCCCGCGAGGGAACGCGATAACATTTTCCCGGCTGACGCATATTCGGACAGCAGTTTATGAATGACTTTGGCATCTTCTATACGTGCTTTACGGATCATTTATCCCCCCAATTGTGCTGTGTACTTTGCACTATGTTGTAACAGGGCGCGTGCATGTTCGATGCTCTGCTGCCCGCTGTAGGTACCGCCGAGCATCCGCGCCAATTCACCGGCTCGTTGCTCGCCCTCAAGACGCTGCACCCTGGTGCTGGTCTGTTCATCTTCAACCACTTTTTCGATGCGGAATTGAGTCGTAGCAAAGGCCGCTACTTGCGGCAAATGGGTGACACACAGCACCTGACTACGCGCTGCTACATCACGCAGACGCTGCCCCACTGCGGTGGCCGCCTCTCCCCCGATGCCAGCATCTACTTCATCAAAAACCACCGTACCCAGCGTATCAGAACCGGGTGCAGCCTTGCGCAGAGCCAGCATCACGCGGGAGAGTTCGCCCCCTGATGCTGTCGCCGCCAACGGGCGCAACTCTTGGCCAGGGTTAGCGCTGAAGTGAAATTCCGCCTCTTCCATTCCATCCACCCCGGGTTGCGCCCTGGGAGTAAAGCGCACTTCAAAGCGGGCATGAGCCATTGCCAGCCCCTTAAGCTCCAGGTGCAGAGCATCCTGTAGTTGCTTGGCGGCTGCGGCTCTGACTTCGCTCAGTCGTGTACCAGCTTGCTCCAGAACCTGCTTACTCTGTTCCAGCTCCTGCTCCAAACCCTGTATTTGCGCGGCGCTGTTATCTAGTCGCTCCAGCTCAGCGTCCATCTGTTCCAACTTGAGTATCAGTCCGGCTTCATCGGCGGCATATTTGCGCCGCAGCCCTTGGAGCATCGCCAAGCGCTGCTCCACCTCGTGCTGGCGCTGTGAGTCAAACACCACTGTATCTGCGTGGTCGCGCAGCTGAAGCGCAGCGTCTTCCAGCCCATACATGGCATCGCTAACTGCAGTAAGGGCGGAACCCAAGCGGGGATCGATTTTTAGAATGCCTTCGAGATCCCCCTTCAAGGTGCCAAGCTGTTCGCAGATTGCACCATTAGCGGCATACAGGGTCGTGTATCCCTTGCGCGTAATGGAACTTAAACGTTCACCGTGGCGCAGAAGCAGGTGTTCCTGCTCCAGTTCCACATATTCCCCTGCCTTAACCCCAGCTTCACGCAGTTCGTGACTCTGAAACAACAGCATATCCATGCGATCGCGGCGCTCCGCACTTGCGGCGCGTAGCTGCTGCAAGGTGCGTTGGAGTTGCTGCCAGTGGCGAAACACAGTGCGATAATCTCCAGCAACACTGCCACAGCCGCCAAAGGCGTCCAGCAGGCGCAGGTGGTTTTCCACCCGCTGTAGCTGCTGTTGTTCATGCTGGCCGTAGATAGCTACCAGTGGCTGCATCAATTCCTGCAGCTGCGTCAAAGACGCCATCGAACCGTTGACATACACCTTATTACGTCCCTGCCGCGACAAAACCCGCTTTACCAGCAGGAGGTGTTCGTCGTCAGGATTTGTCAGATCATTGTCCCGCAGCCAATTCTGTACCTGTGGTTGCGCCCGGATGTTAAACGCGGCCTCAACTCCGGCATGTTCTTGCCCGGTACGGATTAAATCGGTGCGACTGCGCTGCCCCAGCAGTAACCCCAGCGCGTCGACAATAATAGATTTGCCCGCCCCGGTTTCACCGGTCAGGACATTGAAACCAGGAGCAAAACACACCTCGGTGCGCTCGATTACAGCGAGGTTATGAATTATCAGCTCGTTCAGCATGCGGGTTATCGTTCTCCCCAGCGCAATTTGGTGCGCAACACCTCAAAGTAGTTTTTGGTCGCACTCTTTATCAGTCGGGTTCCAACTTCAGCCTTTTTTATTACTAGCTCATCGCGTCCCTGCAGCGCCATCCCCACTTGCCCGTCGGCGGTGCAGAATACACGTTCATTATCGAAACTCATCTTTACCGTTATGACAGAGCTGTCCGACACAATGATGGGACGATTGGTAAGCATATGTGGACAGATAGGGGTTATCATCAGGCAATGCACCCCGGGATATACAATGGAACCACCTGCAGCCATGTTGTATGCGGTAGAACCCGTAGGTGAAGAGATGATGAGACCATCCGCCTTGAAGGTGGTTAGATAGTCTTTATCCACCCAGATTTCAATATCAACAATCCGCGCCAGAGCGCCTTTATTGATAACCACATCGTTAAGCACCTGATAGTGGGCGACATATTCACCGTCGCGCCGGATGTGGCAGTCGAGCCTGATCCGTTCCGATACGGAAAATTCCCCCGCCAGCACCCTTTCCATCTGCGGGTACAACTCTTCCAAAGTAATCTCGGTTAAAAACCCGAGGCTGCCCAGGTTCACCCCCAGGATAGGAACCGCGCGAGAACCAACAGAACGTGCCACTGAAATCAGGGTGCCATCCCCACCCAGAACCACGATACTCTCAACCCGTGCGGGGATAGCATCGGTGTCAGCACTGGTAAAGGTGATCGTCGGGTTGGTTGCACGAATATCAGCGCCGAGTTCTTCCTCCACCAAGACTTCTACCTGGCGTTCCTGCAACCACAGGCACAGCTCTGCGGCAACTTTTATGGCGTCCGGATTGGTTCTTTTTGCGTACAGCCCAATACATTTCATTGCAGTTCCTTTCAATCCATATCAGTACGGCAGCGGCAACCAAGGAATATCCATTCCGGCACACCTATAGATGGATGCACAGACCTGTGTAATCCACCCTTTTGCAGTAAGAGCGCAATTTAGCATACCCCCCCTTATCTGCGCAAACATTGCGCAAACATTGAGGTGTAAAACCTCCTTGTGTTACATTCGCCTGCGAGGATATTTATTCCTTGATATATATCCTCAATTTTTCGGCTCAACGTTTCGGGACTCTGCCTAACTCAGAAGTCCAGCCCCAAATTCTAACTTTCGAATTTTAACCCGGAATTTCAACCCTCTACACGACGCAAAGATAAGGTGATGGATCTTTTTAGCGACACCATCAGTGATGGACATACACCCCTAGCGCAGCGAATGCGCCCCACCCGCCTCGATGAAGTGTGCGGTCAGGTACATTTACTCGGACCCGAGGGAGCGCTACGCCATCTGATTGAGCACGACCAGCTTACCTCTTTAATTTTCTGGGGGCCGCCGGGCACCGGCAAAACCACACTGGCGCGGGTTATCGCGCAGCATTCTCACAGCCGTTTTGTGTTTTTTTCGGCGGTCATGCACGGCGTAAAAGAGATCCGCGCCATTGTTAATCAGGCGCGCGCGGATCGCGCCCACTACAGCACGCGTACCCTACTGTTTGTAGATGAAATCCACCGCCTGAACAAAGGGCAACAGGATGCCTTTCTCCCTGCGGTGGAAAATGGCGATGTAGTACTCATCGGTGCCACCACCGAAAATCCATCCTTCGAGGTCAACTCCGCCCTGCTTTCCCGCGCCCGGGTATTCACCCTCAAGCCTCTGAGCGTAGGCGAACTCGAAACCCTGCTACAGCGCGCCCTCAAGTCCCCAGATGGACTGGCCAATTCCAATGTAGATATAACCCCCGAAGCCCTGACGCACCTGGCCACCAGCGCCGATGGTGATGCGCGCATCGCCTTGGGCAATCTGGAACTTGCCGCTCAACTGGGCGCCGGACAGCGCATAGATGTAAAATTTCTGCATGAAGCATTGAGTCAGCAATCTCTGCGCTACGATAAAGGCGGCGAAGAACACTACAACGTTATCTCCGCGTTCATCAAAAGTGTGCGCGGCAGCGACCCAGACGCGGCGCTGTACTGGCTCGCCCGCATGATCGAAGCGGGAGAAGATGCCATGTTTATTGCGCGGCGGCTGGTTATTCTGGCCGCAGAAGATATCGGTAACGCGGACCCGCGCGGCTTACAGTTGGCGGTAGCGGCGCAGCAGGCGGTACACTTCACCGGCATGCCCGAAGGACGCATCGTACTGGCTCAAGTAACCACCTATCTGGCCAGCGCCCCCAAAAGCAACGCTGCCTATGCTGGTATCGATGCCGCCCTGGCCGAAGTACGCAAAAGCGGCTCACTGCCGGTACCCCTGCACGTCCGCAACGCCCCCACCAAGTTGATGCAGGAGCTGGGCTACCACAAAGGGTATCAATACGCGCACTCGAGTGATACCGGCTACCTAGCACAGGAATACCTACCCGATGCTCTGCGTGGCACTACCTTCTACGCCCCAGTAGAACGCGGCTACGAAAAGTATATTGGGGAGCGCCTACGCTACTATCAAGACCTGAAAGCGCAGGCCGCTCAATCATCAAAACGTGACCCGACGCAAGCCGACGAAGCATAAAATCAGATCACCTCAGGTTGGATCGCATCAGAGCTTAAGGAGCCACACCAGAAAGGCTGAAGCAAACAAACTAACCAGAATCAAAGAAATGTACAGGTTATCCCCCTTGCGTTTGGTACGCATGAGATTGAACATATACCCGCTCACCGCTACTATAATGGCACCGAATAAAAGCCAGAATACGTAATTAAGTAGCTCCAAATCCCAAAGGGAAGACACCGGCTTCTTAGAAAAAACCCCGACAAAGGTCAGAGTCTCTGGTTTGGCCATACTCATCACAAAAAAAGCCAGAAGCATGCACCCCCAACTAAGAGCGGCAAAAATCGGTAATAAGCGCCGCAGAAAATCGGGGCCACGGCGGCGATTTCTACCTCCGCGTCTGTCATCGGCATAGCGCCCGTCATTTACGCGCCGTCTATCAGGCATACCTGACATAATATCCTCCATCTTTTTTATGTATGCTGCAATTAGTCCCTGTTTTCATTCCATACTCCAGCGATTAGCGCTCCGCAGGCCTGGCATTTGCCCGCATCCATAAGGCTCTCAACAACCCGGTAAGCGTGCCGGCGCACCACAACAGCTTCACATTGGGGGCACCGAGTATTCTCATCCTCATTGGACACATTACCCGAGTACACATAGTGCAAACCAGCTTGAGTACCAATTTGGCAAGCGCGCTTTATTGTCTCCACCGGAGTCGGAGGAACAGAGGTGAGAAGATAAGTCGGATAAAATGCGCTCACATGCCAAGGCACATCAGGCCCAAGCTCTGTGGCAATAAAGCCGGCAATTTTTTCAAGCTGTGCATCGTCATCATTGTAGCCCGGAATAATCAGAGTAGTAACCTCCAACCAGACACCCGCTTGCTTCAAACGCTCCAGGCTTTTAAGTACCGGAGCCAGTCTCGCACCGCATAATTGCCGATATATCGAATCATCAAACGTCTTTAAATCTATATTGGCCCCCTGCACCAGAGGTACAAGTTCGTTAAGGGGTGCCTCTTCAATGTAGCCGTTGCTGATAACTATATTCTCAAGCCCGACCTCGCGCGCGAGATGTGCGGTTTCGAGCATGGTTTCATAGTAAATGGTAGGCTCAGTATAGGTGTAAGCGATGGTGCGGCACCGACTCTGCTGTGCCGCAACTACAATTTGTGCTGGGGTAATATTTTCTCCCGGCACGGAACCATCTACCTGAGAGATTGACGAGTTCTGACAGTGACCACAGCGCATGTTACACCCCGCCGCTGCAACAGAAAAACTGCTGCTGCCCGGACGATAATGGAACAGAGGCTTCTTCTCTATCGGGTCGATATTACTCGCAACTATACAATGATAATTAAGACTGTACAGCGTGCCACCTCGGTTTTCCCGCACGTTGCAGATGCCGCGCTTACCCTCCGCTATTTTACACCGGTGCGGGCACAACGCACATCTGACGCTTCCATCTTCCTGCCGGATCCAATACATCGCTTCATGCATCTATTTCACCCCTCCATCTCTCTAAACCTTTACCCTTTATATGCTCTCTTACGCCCGCAACTAAAGAGCTGTGAACACTATTGTAACAAATGTGCACCGAAACACGATAAACCCTTGACCCCCTCATCACCTATCCCTATAATCTGCCCTGCCTAAGCCGAAGTGGTGGAATTGGTAGACACGTCGGTCTCAAAATCCGATGCCTTCTAGGTGTGCGAGTTCGATTCTCGCCTTCGGCACCAATAACAACAAGCAAGGGGTTACGCTTTTAAGCATAACCCCTTTTGTTTTGAGCAGTTTGTAACTTAAAAATAAGTCAGGATGAGGCGGCACTAGTTTTCTTGGATACTGCATTTGGAGGAATATCCCCGTGTCTAAGAAATTGAAATGACCAAAAAGAACACAAACACAACCTTGTCAGGGCCTAAAAGGCAGATTGCGTAAATGATCCGCTGCTTAGATGTATAGACATCCGCTCCTCAAGATAATTTAAAATCGATTCAGTGCCGATCGCAAAGTGTGGATCGGCACTTTTTTTGAATCCAAACTGCCGCATTAAGAATTTAATGGTTTTTAAAAAAATCATTTCAATTTCTAATCCTAGCAACTTTAGCGCAATAAGGTTATCTTGAATCTTACTGTTGTCATCAATGGCGTAAGTTGTAGCCATTATGGATTAAACCACCACATGGAGGCGCTCATTATGATGTTTAGAAAAATTATCGCGGCATTGCTCTGCTCTGCATTGTTGTTTGGATGCGGAAGCGGAGACAACAGCAAAAACTACAGCGACCCAGACGACCCAGCAGATCAAAACGGAGAGTTTGCGCTCGATAGCGAAACGTCCTTCCATTCTGCTAAATTAGCAGAGTTGATGAGCGGACTTAGGGAAGACCTTTCTGAACTTGAACTTTTGCCACAAGACGGACCACACCCACCGCTGAAAGTGGTTGGGATTGGGGCTGGTCTTGTGATAGCTCTGAACGTCTTAGTTTTTGCGGATATCATCAAAGGAATTGTCTTCGATGCTATTGATCATCCGCCACCAAGTGATTACGAAAAAGTATCTAAGCTAATCGAAGATCTAGCAAACGATGTCCACAATCTGCAGACATCAATCACGACCCAGTCAACTAACCTGTATAAAAGACTAACCAGAGGTGAGCTGCAAGCTGCTAATACGGCACTGTACGACAACTCTTTTATCCCCATCGCTAATGCCTTTTCAGATGGTGATCCAACAACGTTGAAGTATTTTGCAGATATGATACGTAAAATTTGCGAGATGCCCGCGACATCTGAAGCCGAGAAATTAGCGACTACACAAGCACAGGCTAATGCAGCCGCTAAAGTGCCTGCTTATATAGCAAGCGTGATGAACTCAAATAATATCAAAAACGCCCTTGATGGAATTTCTAGCAAAATCCTTCCTATCATAGGTTCTCCACGAGTGCTGAAACTTTTTGCAGAGGGACTGATATTAGAATACCAATCAGACGGCGCGAAAACGCAGTATGAGCATACAAAAAAGGTAATGGAGCAGTATCTTAAGCTTGAAGAATACTTCTCCCTCATGCTGTACCGGCAACATCAAGCTGCTCTAATTCTGGTTAACGTGAAGCGGCATAACAACCGAGCTGATATTGAGGCAGGTACGCCGGTGCTGCAAACGGCACTAGAATGGTTTGATACAGTATATGTGCCCTTGGTAAAAGATGAGTTGCAGGAATTTTTAGATGTTACGAATTATCTTGTAGTGAACTTGTATGATTACAGAGATACCGCGAACTACGAAGCAGATATGCAGTACGTAAAAACAGGACTAGCTCCGGAGAACGTTAACTTAAAGGTGCTTGCCCGCTCAAGATTTTACTGCGCCCAGCTTTTTTATAAGCAGAACGAGCTTTTCGATGATTATAGTGAGCATACAGGCTTATCCGGCAGCATAATTGTGCCATCTGATTATACCGACAACCAAAAAATAACCATTAAATGTACAGGGATAAGTGACTCAAACCAGCATTATGTAAAGACCCATGACGCTATTGCGCCACAGATGATCCCAGGCAGGTATCCTTACACCAAATGGGTTGGGAACAAACTAGCAGCTGACCATCAATGGCTCTCCTACAGTATTGATTTCTCTGACCCAGATATGCCCACAGGTGAATATAGTATTTCCATTACAGACCATGGAACATCCAAATCCTGGGTTCATTCTGAAAATGTGATTGGCACTGCTAGAGTGGCATATTATAACGCTAAATATAACAGCCAAAAACCCGACACCATGACCTCGACTTTTGTCGCAGATGAGAAACATAAGGTGAAGTTCGGGTTTTTTGCCTACAAGTGGCCATGGAATTATCAGAAGCTGGCAACCTCACCTAAAGAGGATTGGAAAATAGCAAAATCATTTGTATATTGGAAAGCAGCCCTTAAGAAAACAGCTGATGGCACTATCACACTAACAAATCACAACGGTCTGGTGCCTAACTACATAAATATGCTTAACCTTAACCTTCATCACCCTGAAGCTAGAAACTATAATAGCTTTATCGATGATTTTGATATTCGTAGTTTTGCCATCGCTTATGTGCCTGACAACGATTCAAAGAAAGAATTTCAGCTTATGTTTTCAAGCCCTGGAGACGTAATCTTTATTCGGCATGCAGTTGCTAACAAAAAAAGTAAGATTGGATATAACTACAAATTGTATAAGGCAGATACAAAATTCGAAGATGTAGAAGAATTCCATTCTCACGAGAAGTCTTTGGGAGGAATTAAGGACCAACTTACCCACTACACAACCGTCCCTGTCTGCGTATTGCAACCATATACTATGGAAAAAAACATAGACTATAGAATCCGGCTCACCGGCTATTATCACAACCAAGGGATAACCGGGAGTGGGAGTAAAAAATATGCCGACTTGGGAATGGATCTTAAATGGAATATGCAGTTTCTATTTATGGGTCAGGATGATTCTCTTATTTATTAGTTAGTATTCGATTGAAGATATCAACAATGAAGAGAGGTGGACCCAAAAGCTCGACCGGTTGAGTAAAGCGTAGTAGCCGAATATTGGCAAAAGAGAAACACTCCACCAAGCGAGATATAACCTACGCGTATTCTGTTAATTCAAGAGCATGATCGCTCTAAAAGCGATCATGCTCAATTTTGAACACCGCTGGCACAGGCAGTGTCACATTTCAGCTTGTCTAGATAATTAGCGCGCAACAAGACAAATTATTAGAATTGCATAAAAATAGGAGTAATGAAGAGCTGCTACACCTAACAAAACACCACTTAAGAATGGAGATTGCGTGTGAAAATCAGAATATTATTGGCTGGACTTTTGTTACTGGCTTCAACCTCAGCAGCTTTGGCTTCTGGGCCGTATATTGGTTTAGCTGGCGGCATAACCATTGCGCATGACGCAGATTCTGAAGAGACTGCATTCTATGATGGCGTTGCATATAAAATGAATTCTACCGTTGAATACGATGCAGGTTTTGGGGTTAACGCCAGTGTTGGCTATGACTTTCAGCCGGTACGGGTAGAATTTGAGTTTGGGTATAAGAAAAACGACGTGGATAAATTAGACGTACCATTTAGCTATTCCGAATCGGGGGATATTCAGGTTACGAGTTATATGCTTAACGTTTTATATGACTTCAACACATATTCACGCTTCACTCCATATGCTGGCGCTGGAATCGGCTTATTAAGGGGTAAGCTCAAAGGTAGTGCATACGTATTTGATTATGGTAAAATTGGATATACTGGCTCCGACACAGAGCTTGGATACCAAGTCATCATTGGTGCTGCCTTTCATATAGATACCCACTTTGCCTTAGATCTATCCTACCGCTTTCTCCACGCTCCTTCAGATTTTTCAGCTAGTGGCATGGATATTGAGTACAGCAGTAGTAATCTTATGGTTGGGTTACGCCTTAAATTCTAAGTTTCGCACATTGTTCCTCATCTCTTTAAAAAAAGTGCCCAACTACTTGGGCACTTTTTTTGTGTGTATTTTCGTTATTTCTCATTTGCTCTCGCGTAACTGCTTAAACAAGCTACAAATAATTACACATCAATTTACAACCGTAGGCCGACAAAATTTAAATGCCGATCCACACTTGGCGACCGGCACTATATCAATTAACGTGATTCTATTTGGTTGGTCAGCTACTATTACTTACGACCCTAAGCGCCCAGAGCGCCCAATCCCAACATACTCAAACCCCTCATCTACCACATGCTGCGGATCATACTGATTACGCCCATCAAAAATAACCGGACATTTCATCAATTGCTTCATCGCCTTAAAATCAGGGGTACGAAACGGTTTCCACTCTGTCGCTAAAACCATACAATCGACATCTTCCAGCGCTTCATACTGATGCCGCACCAACTGCAATTGGCCGCTCTCAAACCACTGGGCTGGGAGCACTTTGCGTGCTTCACCCATCGCCACAGGGTCATAGGCTTTAACTTGCGTTCCGCAGTCCATCAAGCGCTCTAATAGGTAACGGGCAGGTGCTTCGCGCATATCATCTGTTCCCGGTTTAAATGACAATCCCCACAAACCGATAGTCAAATTCTCCAGCTGAGCGCCATATCGATCCTGAAGTTTTTCAAACAGCCGATGTCGTTGTGAGATGTTACGCTGTTCTACCGCCTCAAGTACTAAAGGCTGATAACCATGTTGATGTGCGAGATGGGTCAACGCTCTGACATCTTTGGGGAAACAAGATCCGCCGTACCCGCACCCTGGGTGGATAAATGAAAATCCGATGCGCGAATCAGAACCGATTCCGCGCCGCACATTTTCAACGATAAAGCAACAACTGTTCTGTAAATTCAAAACTTCTCTTTGGAGCGATTGTTGATCCTTAAAAAGTCAAGTAAACTCGGCCAGTTTCCCACTCTTCCGATATCTCCATCAGCACGGCGCTGACGAG
>Ga0265295_1001746_pt1 | contig 37097 bp, 36 predicted proteins | sample Munlansysbiofilm_FD_192503 | JGI IMG/M metagenome (GOLD analysis project Ga0265295, IMG submission 192503) | Leachate microbial communities from a municipal landfill in Southern Ontario, Canada - Methane capture system biofilm | ecosystem: Engineered > Solid waste > Landfill > Unclassified ... | reverse complement strand
CATAAAAAACTCCTATTCATGGGCCGGGAATAATCCCAGCCCATGCAATTTAATTCTTTGGAATTATCGTAATCACAATGCGATGCGCGATGACAGGCTCGACGGAGATATTGATCTCCTTCACCTTAGCAAGTGAATCTGGAGAAGCACTGAGTACTTCACTTATGCGCTGAGCTAATGCGTCAGCGCCTACCTGAGAAACCACTGCTAAAGAATTATTTTCGGTCTTCATATATACCTCATTTAAATTTTAATTTTCGTATCATTGTGATGACACAACGTCACTGATACTTTATTTGTGTTTTAAGCCATTCTATAAATGACGACTTGTGATAGCAAACATTGCGATTGAAAACAAAACGATCCTTAGGACCTATACCCAATGAGTCGTAATTTTTCAAAGTACCTGGCTGAATAACTCCACTAGTAAGCTTGCCGACATCCTTCCGGCAAAAAATAACCGGAAGGCTATCATTCAGTTCATCTATTATTTTCATAATAAACCTCGAATTATAAATTTGTGGCGTTTATAGACGTCAACAAAATACAAATGAAAGATTTGCAATTTTGCTCACGTGAAAGCATTCGCATGAATAGTGTACAAAAAACCAAAACAACAAAATTTTTCTGATTATTTTGCAGCCGAAGCTGCTCTTCGTAGGGTGCAGTCAGGGCCTGCTTAGATAGGGATTGCAGCCGAAGCTGCTCATCGTAAGTGCAGCCAGGGCGACCGCACGCTTTTCATGGCAGCCGAAGCTGCTCATCGTAAGTGCAGCCAGGGCGACTGCACGCTTTTCATGGCAGCCGAAGCTGCTCATCGTAAGTGCAGCCTGGGCGACCGCACGCTTTTCATGGCAGCCGAAGCTGCTCATCGTAAGTGCAGCCAGGGCGACTGCACGCTTTTCATGGCAGCCGAAGCTGCTCATCGTAAGTGCAGCCAGGGCGACTGCACGCTTTTCATGGCAGCCGAAGCTGCTCTTCGTAGGGTGCAGCCTGGGCCTGCACGCTTTTCATGGCAGCCGAAGCTGCTCATCGTAAGTGCAGCCAGGGCGACTGCACGCTTTTCATGGCAGCCGAAGCTGCTCTTCGTAAGTGCAGCCTGAGCCTGCACGCTTTTCATGGCAGCCGAAGCTGCTCATCGTAAGTGCAGCCTGAGCCTGCACGCTTTTCATGGCAGCCGAAGCTGCTCTTCGTAAGTGCAGCCTGGGCCTGCACGCTTTTCATGGCAGCCGAAGCTGCTCTGGGTACAACACGGCAGGCGAAACTGCCTATTCAATCACCCTTTTTTTCTAAATGCCTTTAAGCCCTGGTGTCAAGATTTTTTAGGACAAAAATGGTCGCAAAATTTGAGCAGCGCAAACAAGCTCTCTCACAATCATCGAAAACAACCGTTCGAAAACGCTCCCTGGGGGACAGATGGGGGACAAGCGCATAACTTTGCGCTGGATAAACAAAAAAAGGACCTAGATTTTACATCTAAGTCCTTGATTTTACTGGAGCCAGGAAAGAGAATTGAACTCTCGACCTACTGATTACGAATCAGTTGCTCTACCAACTGAGCTATCCTGGCGAAAACAGCGAAGTCGTAGCTATCCAAGGCGAAGGCCAGCGTCAAGGGAAAAATCGAAACAGGGGGCCACGCCTTCACTTCAATCGATCCGCATCACAACCGGCACGAGCAGAACGGTCCCGCCGCGCTGGAACTCGCCCCAGCCTTTGTAGATTCCGGGTCCGGGAAAATGCACCTCGAAGGCGACCGTGGAAGGATCGCCGCCGTCCGCAGGGTGGGCGTGGACATAGCGCCGCCCGTCGGAACTGAGAATCACCAAGTGCCCCATGGCGCCCAGGTAGGGCTCAAGGTCCGTGACGGGGGTTTCGTTCAAATCCTTCAAGGCGAAGCTGACCCGGTGCAGGCCCGCGTCCTGGGAAACGGCCACGTCGGCCAGCAGTTCATCGGTCTGCACCATGCCCGGCACGTAGGGTTCGAGAGGCGGAGCGGGAGAGCCCTCGCCCTCGACGCGCAGTTCGGCCATGAGCGTCACGGCGCTGCCGCCCCGGGGGGTGAAATCCACGTAAAAATGATAGGTCCCGCCTTCCGGAAAGGTCATCGCCGCGGCCATGGCCCCTTCCGGGCCCGGCTCGGGGTGGATGTGCGTGAACTTGTCGAGCCCTTCGCGCACGATGATCAGATGCACTTTCTTCTCGTGCACGATCTCGAAGTCGGACACCGGGGCTCCGTAGGCGTCGGTCAGCTTCAGGGTGACCTCGGCCTGCTCTCCGGCCAGGGGCGCTTCGGGATTCGCGCCAAGGGTCAGGTGAAAGGCGTTCGGGTCGATGCCGTGGGCGGCATGGTTCGTAGCGGCGAAGAGAGGCGCGGACGCGCCGCAGAAGAACAGCAGCGCCAGGAAATTGCAAAGTGATCTGCGCATAGAAACCTCCGGGATGAAGTCGTGTTCACTACCCCTTCTTAAACACCGGCAAGGTTTACGCAAGGAAAAACGAAGTTCGACGGAGAAGCGCCCTCTTCTTCCACCATCGCGCCAGCGGGCCAAAAAAAACCCGCCATGAGGCGGGTGATCGGGCTGGTGGTGGAGGGGGGAGGATTTGAACCTCCGAAGTCGTTCGACGACAGATTTACAGTCTGTTCCCTTTGGCCACTCGGGAACCCCTCCGAACAGAGGCGGTTGATAGATGAGCCGGCGGCGGGGGTCAAGGTTTTTTTTCATTCCGGGCAATATCAAGATCCTGACTCTGCTGGATAATCTCCTCGCGCAGGCCGAGAAACTCTTCCCGGTGCTTGAACAGCGTGTCCACCAGCGCCGGATCGAACATGCGGCCGCGCTGTTCCTCCAGATGCGCCAGAGCTTCGGCCACGCTCCAGGGTTCCTTGTAAACGCGGCGGCTGAGCAGGCTGTCCAGCACGTCCACCACCCGCGCGATGCGGCTGAAAATGTGGATTTCCTCTCCCTTCAGGCCGGAGGGATACCCGCTGCCGTCCCAGGCCTCCTGATGTTCGAGGGCGATGCGTGCCGCAGCCTGCATGATGTGGTTTCCGGAACGGTTCAGGATGTCGAAGCCCAGACGGGGATTGCGCTCCATGATCCGCCGCTCCATCTCGTCCAGGGGGCCGCTTTTGAGCAGCACGCTGTCGGGGATGGCCACCTTGCCCACGTCGTGCATGGGCATGGCCAGGCGCAGAAGATCGCAATCATCCTCGGACAGTCCCGCGTGACGTCCCATCAGCCAGGCCATCTCCGCCACGCGGCGCACGTGCATGCCCCCGGCCAGGGCCCGGTTTTCCACCACCTCGCCCAGGGTGAAAATGACCTCCCGATGCGTCTGGGCGATCTCCCGGTTGAGCTGCAGATTCTCGAAGGCCACGGTCACGTTGGCCGCGAAAACCTGGATCAGGTCCTCTTCCAGGGGTGACAGTTCTCGCGGGATGCGCAGGAAAAGCACATGCCGGGTCCCGCCGGCCATGCCGAAGCATCCGGCGCAGCCGGTCTGGCTGAAAAAATACCGATTCTCGCGCACGGCCTCGCGGACCAAGGCCATCTCCTGCTCCTTGAGCACCTCGCTGGCCAGCCGCGACTCCAGGCTGGCGAAATCCCCGGTGCCCGCGAAAATGATGAAATCGTCCAGACGCTCCCGGGCCGCGAGTCCCGAGGCGTCCCCCATGTACATGGAGCCGTCCTCCAGGTGCAGGAGCGAGGTCATCTGGGTCAGCACCCCGCGCGCGAACAGCTCCAGACTGTCGGTCTGGAACAGCCCGGACGAGGCGGCGATGATATCCTCAAGGCCCTGCCGGCTGGAATCGATGACGCGCAGATCGCGGTAGGAACGGATGCCCGTGGTCACAGCGGTGAAAAGCTTCTGGGCGGTGAGCTCCGATTTGCTCTTGTAGTCGTTGATGTCGTAATTGATGATGACCTGGCGTTCCGGAGCCTGGCCGGGCTGTCCCGTGCGCAGGATGATGCGCACCAGCGAATTCCCCAGTTCCTCGCGCACCTGGCGGGCAAGTTCCAGCCCCGCATGGCCCGTCTCCATGACCACGTCGAGAAGCATGACCGCAACATCAGGGTTGGCGGTCATGACCCGCAGGCCCTCCTCCGCGCTGAAGGCGCTCAAGAACTCCAGCCTCCCGCCCTCGAACTCGAAGCCTTCCAGCACCATGCGCGTGATGCTGTGCACGTCCTCCTCGTCGTCCACGATCAGCAGTTTCCAGCTCCGGCTTTTCCGGACGGCTGCCTCCTCGGCCTCCTCGGCGGCGAAGACGATCTCCTCGTGCGATTCGTGATCGGTCACCTTGTCCCCCTCGTCAATCGGGATACGTGGCGCGGATGGCCAGGATCTCATCCAGATTCCGCAAGAAAATATCCACCAGGAAGGGGTCGAACTGACGCCCCCGTTTCTCCCGCAGGTAATCCAGGACCTCGCTCAAGGGCCAGGCCTTCTTGTAGACCCGGTCGCACGACAGGGCGTCGAAAACATCGGCCAGGGCGGTGATGCGCCCGAAGATGTGCGTCTCGTCCTCGACCAGCCCGTGCGGATACCCGCCCCCGTCCCAGTGCTCGTGGTGCTGGAGGGCGATGGTCGCGGCGGTGCGCATGATGCGGCGCGGCGAGGCCTTGAGGATGGAGTGGCCGATCACGGTATGGGTCTTGATGATGGAGAATTCTTCCTCGGTGAGCTTGCCGGGCTTGAAAAGGATGGAATCGGGGATGCCGATCTTGCCCACGTCGTGCATGGGCGAGGCCATGCGCAAAAGATGCGCCCGCTCTTCCGACAGTCCGGACTTGAGCGCCAGAAGGTAGGAGTATTCGGCCACGCGCTTGACGTGATGGGCCGTCTCCTTGGAGCGGGTCTCCACCACTTCGCCCAGGGTCAGCACCACCTCGCGCTGCGTGGCCACGATCTCCTCGGTCAGGAAGAGGTTGCCCAAAGCCACGGCGATGTTGCCGCCCAGGATGTGCAGCAGGCCGCATTCCGTCTCGTTCAGGGGGCGCCCGAAAAAAACGTGGAAAAAATAGTGCTGGTCCGTGTGCGTGTTGAAGAACCGGGCCGCGAATTCCTGTTCCAGCACCAGCACCGGCCCTTCCCGGACCGCGCGTTCGTTGAGTTCGCGCATGCGCTCGATGAGCGCGCCTGCGGGCTTGGCGGATACGCCTCGGCACTCCAGCACCTCGAAGCCGTCGTCGACGCACAGAGCCACCAGTCCGTGCTCGTGGCAGGAAGGACCGGCGCAACGCCCGGTGCGCAGGATGTGCTCCAGGGCCAGGACAAAGAAATCCGGCACCGAACAGGCCGCGAACAGGGCCGATGAGGCGCGGATGACCTCCTGGAGCCCCAACCGGCCAAGCTCGATGGTGCGCAGGTCGCGGTAGGACCGGATGGCCGCCGTGATGGAGGTGAAGAGGCGCTGCTCGCTGAGCTCGGCCTTGTGCTTGTAGTCGTTGATGTCGTACTCGGTGATGACCTTGCGTTCCGGGGCCTGGCCGGGCTGCCCCGTGCGCAGGATGATGCGCACGAAGGAATTGTCCGCCTCCTGCCGCACGTGCCGGGCGAACTCCAGGCCCGCGTTCTCCGTCTCCATGACCACATCGAGCAGAATCACGGCCGTGTCGGGATGCTCGCGCAGCAGCTCCCGGGCCTCGGCGCCGGAATAGGCGTGCAGGTACCGCACGGGGGCGCCCTGATAGCGGTAGTCCCCCAGGGTCAGCTCCGTGACCTTGTGCACGAAGTCGTCATCGTCCACGATCATGACCTTCCACGCTCCCCGGTTCTCGGATTGGGGGGGCGGGGTCTCGGCGGCGAAGAGGACTTCTTCCATTGAGTGCTTCGGTTCCATCAACTGTGCTCCATCGGTGCGGAATCAATCAGGGAATTCATGGCGAACGGCGACAAATGAATCCAGTCTTCGCATCAGGGCGTCGACCAGGCGGGGATCGAACATTTCTCCGCGCTGGGAAAGGATGTAGTCCCGCGTCGCGTCCAGGGTCCAGGGGGCCTTGTAGACACGACGCGACAGAAGCGAGTCGAACACGTCCACCAGGCAGACGATGCGCCCGTAGACATGGATATCCTCCCCGGCCAGGCCCCGGGGGTAGCCGCCGCCGTTCCAACGTTCGTGATGCTCGTGGGCGATGACCGCGGCGGCCTGCATGATGGGGCGGCTGGAGCCTTTGAGAATCTGATAGCCCAGGCGGGTGTGGGTCTTCATGACCTCGAACTCCTCGCCGGTCAGCTTGCCGGGCTTGAGCAGGATGGAATCGGGAATGCCGATCTTGCCCACGTCGTGCATGGGCGCGGCCAGACGCACCAGATCCACCTCCTGGCCGTCCATGCCGATCTCCTCGGCCAGCAACCGGCAACACTCCGAAACCCGGCGCACATGTCCCGCCGTCTCCTTGGAACGCGACTCCACGCACTCGCCCAGGGTCAGGATGATCTCCTTCTGGGCGTGCAGCAGTTCCGTGTTCAGCAGCATGTTGTCCAGGGCGATGGCCACGTTCCCCGAAAACACCTCCACCAGCTTGCGCTCGAAGGCGTTCAAGGCCCGGTCGAGACGAAAATAGAGCAGATTCTCGGAGCCGCGCCGGGAGCGGAAATACTGCACAAAGGAGTCCGCGCCGAAAACGCCGCCCCGCCGACGCAAGGCCCGCCGCAAAACCTTTGTCACGTCATCGTCCAGCACGCAGGCCGCCTCGCCCGTCCCGCAGTGGCCGAACTCGCCCGTGCCGGCCAGGACGGCGATGTCCCCGTCCTTGACCGTGGCCGCGAAACCCGAGGGAGAGTGCAGGAACAGACAGTCCTCGTTGATCCGCAAGAGCGAACTCATCTGGTCGAGGACTCCCCGCGCGAAAAGCTCCATGTTCCGCCGCTCGAAAAGCCCCTTGGTGGAATCGATGATCAGGTTCAGCCCCTGGCGGCTTTTTTCGATGACGTTCAAATCCCGGTACGAGCGGATGGCCGTGGTCACGGTGGAAAAGAGTTTCTGGGCGGTGAGTTCCGTCTTGTGCTTGTAGTCGTTGATATCGTAGCGGGTGATGACCTCGCGCTCCGGAGCCTGGCCGGGCTGGCCCGTGCGCAGGATGATGCGCACGCGGCGGTTGCCGAGTTCCGAACGTATGAATTCGATCAGCTCCAGCCCCGCCTGGCCGGTCTCCATGACCACGTCGAGAAGGATCACGGCGATGTCCTCGTGCTCGCGCAGGACGTCGCGGGCCTGGGCCGCGCTGAAGGCGCTCAAGAACGAAAGCCCCTTGCCGGAAAAGCTGAGCCCCTCCAACACCATCTTCGTGATGACGTGCACTTCCTCCTCGTCGTCGACGATGAGCAGCTTCCAGCCCGGACGAACCCGCAAGCGTGGGGGCTCAAGTTCCTCGGCAAAACGAAGCTCATCGGCGGCGCCGGAAAAAATGTCGGGCTTGAGGTCGTCCATCGGGAATCTCCGCGTGCTTGTCACCCGTCCGAACACATTCGCCGGCGGGGTTGCGTTCCATATCCATGCCACGGGCGGCTTCATTTATCAAAAGCTTTTTAAAATCACGGCAAACGGAGAGCAAAAAGCAGACCCCCGGACGCCGTAACCTCCGCCTCCGTGTCCGGGCAGTGCGCGAAGACGAGGGGCTCGCGCGTCTCCCCTTGCGCCGCGACAAGGAGCGCGAGCGAGCGGCGGCCACAAAAAAAGCCGCGTTCTGCGAATATGCGAAACGCGGCCCTTTGCGGACGATGCGGAAAAGTCCGATTAAAGCAGACGGATGGCCCGGCCCAGATCCAGGCCCTGAGCCTGGGCCCTGGTCAGGGCGTCCTCTCCGCCGAGCACGCAGACCAGACCCGAGGACGCGGCCTCGCGCAGAAGCGTCCCGAATTCCCGGAAATGTCCTTCGCCCGTGGCCAGGACCTCGTCACGAATGCGCTGGCGGGTGGCGGTGGTCACTCCGGCCAGATGCTGGCTCAGGGCCGTGAAGCCCTTGGAATCCGGCAACTGGTAGGGATCGAGATCACCGGAAGTGCCGATGATGGCCTTCAGCAGTTCGCCCCGGTCCAGGTCCACCGTTTCCAGGAACTTGCCGCATCCGTCGAAGGCGGCCAAGGTGGAGGCGACATTGGGGTCGCGGTAGGAACCGAAGCTCATCAGCCCCGAAAGGCGGCCATAGCTGCAAAAGCCCCCGTAGGCCCCGCCCAGCACGCGGACCTGCTCCCAGAGCCAGGTCGTGCGCAGATACTTGACCGCGACCAGGCTCGATCCGTGGAAACGGTACCCGGCCCTGTGCAGATCGCAGGCCTTGCCCACGTAGTTGACCTGGGCCGGGATGACGAGCCCCTCGTGCCCGCTCCCCTCGGGCAGGGACCAGGACGCGGCGGAAACAGCCTCGCCCGGCAGGTCGGCCACAAAGGCGCGGAATCCGTCGCCGTGCCTGTCCAGCAGGTCCCCGTCCATGGTCAGATTCATCACCGCGCCGTCCCTGCGCGCCAAAACCCGGCGCAACTCCTCCAGATCGGCCAGCACGCCCTTCCAGTCCGCATCCAGCCTCGTGACCAGTTCGCGCAGAAAGAAAAGATTGGAGACGCCGCCCATGCGCTCCTGCAGGCTGTCGGCCAGGTTGAAGCGCGACCGCAGGCGCAGCCCCACGAAATGATGCCCCGAGGGCACCAGCGCGTGTTCAAGCCCGGCCTTTTCCTCCAGCACCATCTGACGGAAGCGTTCGCGGTCGTCGAAGCGGGGCCGGGTCAGGGCGTCGCGCACGATGGCCAGCATGTCGTCCACGCGCGCGCTCACGGCCTTGGCCCGCACCACCAGCCGGGCCACGGGCTCCGACCCGTCCTCGCGCTGGGACAGGAGGCTTCTGGCGTAGACTCCGCCCGTCTTGCTGTTGATGCGCTTGGAGAAGGACACGTAGTCCTCCCGGGTGGTGCCCATCTCGGTCAGGGCGCGGCCGAACAGCGGCACTAGGGGAATGAGGCGTTCGGGCACGGCGCTCATGTCCAGGGCCAGATCCATGTAGCAGATGTCGTTGGTGGGCAGGTCGTGCAAAAGCGCCGTGGCCTCCCCCCACTCCCTCGCTTCCGTGGGCGTGAGGCGCACCCGCGGGTCGATGTCCTCACGCGACAGGCAGGGCAACGTGGCCAGGGCCTCGGGGGAATCCGGGGCCTCCTGCATGCGCCGCAGCTCCTCCGTGCGCCGCGCCAGCTCCTCGTCGGACAGGGCGGACTGCGCCTGGCGCAGCCTCTGGATGCGCTCCCGCTCTTCGCGCTCCACCCTGGCCTCATGGCCTTCCTCGGGCTCGAGAATGACCACGCTGGCGTGGGGGTTGCGCAGGATGTGACGCTCGATCAGATCCTCGAAGACCCGCTCGCCGCGCGCCAATCGTTCCTTCAGGGCGGCCAGGGGCTTCTCGAAAGCAACCAGTTCCAGGGGATCGCGGTCGTAGAGCCAGGAGCCCAGGGCGCGCAGCATGACGATGAGCCCGCGCGGATAGGAGCCGGTGTTGTTCTCGCGCAGGTCGAACTCGGCGGAGTTGACCCCGGCCTCGATCAGGTCGGCCTCGAAGCCCCGGGCCACGATGTCTTCCAGCGTCTTGACGATGAGCTCGCGCACGGCCTGGAAATTTTCCGGCAGCACGCCCTTCATGCCCACGGAAAAATACATCTGGGCCATCTCGTGCTCCACGCCCGCCCCGGTCAGGTCCTCGCCCAGGCCCGACTCGATCAGCGCCTTGCGCAGCGGCGAGGCGTTCATCCCGGTCAGCAGACCGTCCAGGATCTTGCAGGCCAGCACGGTCTCCGGGTCTTCCTTGCCGGGCAGCAGCCAGTTCATGGTCAGCATGCCCAGAGCCTCCTCCTCGCCCATGGCCTCGAAGCCCAGGCGCACTTCGCGCGGGGCGTCGAAAGGTTTTTGCAGGGCCACGGCCGAATTCACGTCCAGAGCCTCGAACTGGTCCAGATACGGACGCAGCAGTTCAAGCCGCGCCTCGGGATCGTCATCGCCGTAGAAAAAGATCCAGGCGTTGGACGGATGGTAGAGGGTGCGGTGGAAATCCAGAAACTTCTCGTAGGTCAGGTTTGTTATGGCGCCGGGATTGCCGCCGGAATCCAGGCCGTAGGTCGTGTCCGGAAAAAGGGATTGCTGGGAGTGTTCGGAGAGCTGCGAATCCGGGGAAGAGTACACCCCTTTCATTTCATTATAGACGACGCCCTTGATGGCCAGCTCGCCGCCCGACGCGGGCAGGTCCAGGTGCCAGCCCTCCTGCTCGAAGATCTCGGGCGTGATGCGCGGAAAGAAAACCGCGTCCAAATACACGTCGGCCAGGTTGTAGAAATCCTTGAGGTTCTGGCTGGCCACCGGATAGCAGGTCTTGTCCGGGTAGGTCATGGCGTTCAGAAAGGTCTGGAGCGAACCTTTCAAAAGGTCCACGAAAGGCTCCTTGACCGGATACTTGCGCGACCCGCACAGCACCGAATGCTCCAGGATGTGCGCCACTCCCGTCGAATCCGACGGCGGAGTGCGGAAGCTGATGCCGAAGACCTTGTTTTCGTCGTCATTGACCACCGACAGGACGCGCGCCCCTGTCCGGTCGTGGACGAAAAGATCGGCCCGGGACGATATTTCCTGGACATGAGCGCTTGAAACGCGGGTGAATCCTTTAGCCATGGCTTCTCCTCGAAACGGTTGATGCTTGTCTTGCCAAACCGGACTGAGCGTTTTTGCAAACCACTCCCTTTGCAAGTCCGAAGGACTTCTGTAAAGAGCGGGACTGCAAAGTCAATGCTTGAAAGGAGAGTTCCATGTCCAAGATTCTCGTCACCGGCGGTGCCGGATACATCGGTTCCCACACGACCCTGGCCCTCGTCGAGGCCGGGTACGAGGTCGTGGTCTACGACAACCTGTCCACGGGCAAAGCCGAGGCCGTGCTTCCGCCGGCGCGCCTCGTGGTCGGCGACCTGGCCGAGACCGACAGGCTCGACGCCCTGATGCGGGCGGAAAAATTTTCGGCGGTGCTGCATTTCGCGGGCTCCATCGTGGTGCCCGAGTCGGTGGAGAATCCGCTCAAGTATTACCTGAACAACACCAACAACACCACGGAACTGATCCGCCTGGCGGTCCACAACTCCATTCCCCGCTTCATCTTCTCCTCCACGGCCGCCGTCTACGGCATGCCGGACACCCCGGCCGTGACCGAGGACAGTCCCGCCCAGCCCATCAACCCCTATGGCCGCACCAAGCTGATGAGCGAGTGGGTCATCAAGGACACCGCGGCAGCGCACCCGGACTTCTCGTTCGTCATCCTGCGCTATTTCAACGTGGCCGGGGCCGATCCGGCGGGACGCATCGGCCAGTGCACCCCCGACGCCACGCACCTGATCAAGGTCGCCTCCCAGGCCGCCCTGGGCCGAAGAGACGCCCTGCACATCTTCGGCACGGACTATCCCACCCCGGACGGCACCTGCATCCGCGACTACATCCATGTCGCCGACCTGGCCGGGGCCCACGTGCTCTCGCTCAAGCATCTGGAAGCCGGCAATCCATCCGGCATCTTCAACTGCGGTTACGGACACGGCTATTCCGTGCGAGAGATCGCGGCCGCCGTGAAAGAGGCCAGCGGCGTCGACTTTCCCGTGATCGAAAGCCCGCGCAGGGCCGGAGATCCGCCCGCCCTCATCTCCAATCCGGCCCGCATCCGGTCCACCATGGACTGGAAACCGGCCCACGACGACATCCGCGCCATCGCCCTCTCGGCCTACAGGTGGGAAATGGGCCTCTGACCCCTGTCAAACTTGACTTCGGGTGCGGGATATTCCACTGTTCTGCCCTTCATTGCAACGCGAATAACGAAAATTTGTGCTCGCCACGCCTGCCCGTGGTCCGTCGGCACAGCAGATAACCCGGAGGAACGCCGTCCCATGAGCGATTACAAGAAAACCCTGAATCTCCCCGCCACCACCTTCCCCATGAAGGCCAGCCTGACCCAGAACGAACCCAGGGTTCTGGACGACTGGTATGCGTCCGACGCATACGGGGCCATGATCGCCGCCAACGAGGGACGCACTCCCTATGTCCTGCATGACGGCCCTCCCTACGCCAACGGCCACATCCACATCGGCCACGCCATGAACAAGATCTTAAAGGACGTCATCGTCAAGCACCGCAACCTGACCGGCCGTCAGGCCCAGTACGTGCCCGGGTGGGACTGTCACGGCCTGCCCATCGAACTCAAAGTCGAGCAGGAGCTGGGCGGAAAGAACAACTTCTCCACCCTGGAAATCCGCAAGAAATGCCGGGAGTACGCCCTCAAATACCTGGACATCCAGCGCGAGGAGTTCAAGCGCCTTGGGGTGCTGGGCACCTGGGACAAGCCCTACCTGACCATGACCCCGGACTACGAGACGGCCACGGCCCGCGAACTGGCCAACTTCTACAAAAAGGGCTCCGTGCAGCGCAACAAGAAGCCCATCTACTGGTGCGGGTCCTGCGAGACGGCCCTGGCCGAGGCAGAGGTGGAGTACGACGATCACACCTCGCCCTCCATCTATGTGCGCTTTCCTCTGGAAGCGGCCAAGCTGACGGGGGTCTTCCCCCAGGCCGAGGCGGAAAAAAGCTTCATCGTCATCTGGACGACCACGCCCTGGACCATCCCGGACAACCTGGCCGTGGCCGTGCACCCGGATTTCGAATACGACCTGATCCAGGCCGGCGACTGTTTCTACATCCTGGCCAGGGAACTGGCCGAGGTCTGCGCCGCCAAATTCGGCTGGTCCGAATGGAAGTCCCTGGCCACGGTCACGGGCTCCGCCCTCGAAGGCCTGGTGGCCCGCCACCCCTTTTACGACCGTCCCTCCCCCGTTGTCACCGCCGACTACGTGACCCTGGACGCGGGCACGGGCTGCGTACACACCGCCCCCGGTCACGGCCGCGAGGACTACGAGACCGGCCTGCGCCACGGGCTTGAGATCCTCTCTCCCCTGGACGACCAGGCCCGCTTCCTGCCGAGCGTGGAATTTTTCGGCGGCAAGAACGTGTTCGAGGCCAATCCCCTGGTCATGGCCAAGCTGACCGAGGTGGGGCACCTCCTGGGCAGCGAGAAGATCCGCCATTCCTATCCGCACTGCTGGCGCTGCAAGAAGCCCGTCATCTTCCGGGCCACGACCCAGTGGTTCATCGCCATGGAACATGACGACCTGCGCGGCAAGACCCTCGACGCCATCGACAGCAAGGTGCGCTGGATTCCGGCCTGGGGCAAGGAGCGCATCCACAGCATGATCAAGTTCCGCCCCGACTGGTGCATCTCGCGCCAGCGCATGTGGGGCGTGCCCATCATCGCGCTGTTGTGCAAGGACTGCGGCGACGCCTGGTTCGACGGCGACTGGGCCCACTCCATCGTGGACCGCTTCGCAGCCCACCCCACGGGCGCGGACTACTGGTTCGAGGCCCCGCTTGACGACGTCGTGCCCAGCGGCCTGACCTGCCCCAAATGCGGCGGCGCGCACTGGGAGAAGGAGGACGACATCCTGGACGTGTGGTTCGACTCCGGCACCAGCTTCGCCGCCGTAGTCGAGGGACGGGATGAATGCACCTTCCCCGCCGACCTGTACCTTGAGGGCACGGACCAGCACCGCGGCTGGTTCCATTCCTCGCTCCTGGCCTCCATGGGCACGCGCGGCACTCCGCCCTACAAGGCGGTGCTGACCCACGGTTTCGTACTCGACGGCCAGGGCCGCAAGATGTCCAAATCCATCGGCAACGTGGTCGCCCCTCAGGAGATCATCGAAAAGCACGGAGCCGAGGTGCTGCGCCTGTGGGTGGCCTCGGAGAACTATCAGGAGGACCTGCGCATCTCCGACGAGATCATCGGCCGCCTGGTGGACGCCTACCGCAAGATCCGCAACACCTGCCGCTTCATCCTCGGCAACCTGAGCGACTTCGACCCGGCCACGGATCTGGTGGCCACGGCCGACATGCTGCCCCTGGACCGCTACGCCCTGAACATGGTCAGGGGCAGGCACCAGACCATCCAGGCCGCCTACGAGAGTTTCGAGTTCCACAAGGTCTACCACACCCTGCACAACCTGTGCACCACGGACTTAAGCTCCTATTACCTCGACATCATCAAGGACCGCGTCTACGTCAACGGCGCCACCAGCCTGAAGCGCCGCTCGGCCCAGACCGCCCTCTACCACATGCTGCTCATGATCATGGGCGACATGGCTCCGATCTTAAGCTTCACCGCGGAAGAGATATTTCAGCACCTGCCCCGGGCCATGCGTCCGGCGGGCAGCACGGTCTTCGCCATGCGCGTGCCCGAGATCGAGGAAAGCCTTTTGACCGAGGATGAGGAGGCCGTCTGGAACCTGGTCTTCGCCGTGCGCGGCGACGTGACCCGGGCCATCGAACCTTTGCGCCAGTCCAAGGCCCTGGGGCACTCCCTGGACGCGCAGGTGACGGTCCACGCCACGGACGAGGCCTTCGAGGCGCTGTCCGGCGTGGCCGCCGACCTGCGCGACGTGTTCATCGTCAGCCAGGCCCAGGTCACGGATGCGCCCGCTCCGGCCGAGGCCGTGCGCGGCGAGGTCGAGGGCGTGGCCGTGACCATCGCCAAGGCTCTGGGCGAGAAATGCGCCCGCTGCTGGATCTACGACGAAAACCTGGGCACGGACCCCGCGCACCCCCAGGCCTGCCCGCGCTGCACCCAGGTGCTCAAGGAATACCATGCCTAAGACGCCCCGCGTGCCCTGCAAGCCGGACATGAGGCGGCGCTACCGGACCATCGGTCTGGTCGCCGCCGCCGTGTTCCTCCTGGACCAGCTGACCAAGCTCTGGATCCAGCAGGCCATTCCGGTCTGGGAAAAGGGCTTCACGGTCATTCCGGGATTTTTCGACATCGTGCACATCCTGAACCGGGGCGCGGCCTTCGGCTTTCTGAACCGCCACGACATCGACTGGCAGAGGCCCTTCTTCATCGTGGTCTCGATCCTGGCCGTAGGTCTGATCTGGGTCCTGGCCAGAAGCCAGGACGATGACGGACCCTTCTACGTCCACGGGCTGGGTCTGATCCTGGGCGGAGCCCTGGGCAACCTGCTGGACCGGGCGCGGCTCGGGGTGGTGGTCGATTTTCTGGATTTCTACATCGGGGACATGCACTGGCCCGCCTTCAACGTGGCCGACATGGGCATCTGCGTCGGCGCGGGAGCTCTCCTCGTCTCCTTTTACCAGCAGAGGCGCCGCTGTGTTCCCGACAATACTTGAGATCGCGCCCTTCGTCCTTTTCGGCATCGAGTTTGGCCCCTTCGCCCTGCATGCCTACGGCCTCTTCGTGGCCGCGGGCTTTCTGCTGGGCATCGCCTGGTCCATGCGCGAGGCGCGGGGGCGAGGTCTGAACCCCGACACCGTCTCCGACCTGGGCTTCTACATCATCCTCGGGGCCATCCTCGGGGCGCGCCTTTTGTATGTGCTCATCAACCCGACCTATTTCTGGCACAATCCCCAGGAAATCATCATGTTCTGGAAAGGCGGCCTGGTCTTTTCCGGCGGAGCCATCCTGGCCACGCTCTTTGCGCTGGCCTTCCTCAAAGTCAGGAAAGAAGATCCCTGGCTGTGGATGGACATCCTGGCTCCGGGCATCGGCCTGGGCGAGGCCGTGGGGCGCATAGGCTGTCTGGCCGCCGGCTGCTGCTACGGAGCGTCCTGCGATCTGCCCTGGGCCGTGACCTTCTACCATCCCGAATCCCTGGCTCCGCTGCACACGCCGCTGCACCCCACCCAGCTCTACCACAGTCTGGCGGGTCTGGCCTGCTTCGCCGCCATCCTGGCGCTGAAATCCAAAACCCGCGCCTCCGGGCAGCTCATGGGCGTCTTCCTGGTCCTTTTCGGAACGCTGCGCTTTGTCATCGAACTCTTCAGGGCCGACTATCGCGGCGATTTCGGCCCCATCAGCGTGACCCAGATCATCGCCCTTTGCGGCGTGGCCCTGGGACTTTTCATCATCCAGCACAGGAGAGGCCATGTTCGCTAGCATTCCCCCGGACAAGCTCGTCTACGCGCTTCCGCTCTTGATTCTGCCCATCATCCCCAACGTCTGGTCCATCTGGCACCTGTACACGAACGAATTCCCGACGCACCAGGAACGGGCGGCCTGGATTGTGGCCCAGATCGTCTTGCCGGTCGTCGGTGGTCTGGGCTATATCCTCTTCGGCAGAAAACGGGCCGTCAAAAAACAGTAGCATCCGGCCCTTCCCTTGACGGAAGCGGCCAACGACAACAGCACCCAGAGAGGTTCGCATGTCTTCTTTTCCCCATGGCAGGCAAATCCTGATCACCGGAGCCCTGGCGGCTCTGCTGGCGACGATCCCCGCCTGTGTCACCACCTCGGATTTCGACCGCCTGCGCAGTCAGGTCTATTCGCAGGAACAGGAGCGCATCAAGCAGCAGGAACGCATCACCCAGCTGGAAGCCGAACTGGCCCGCAGCCAGCCAGCCCAGGCCAACAACTGGGCCGAGGTGAACGCCTTGCGCAGCGACGTGGCCGCGCTCACAGGACAGATCGACGATTTGCGCAGAAGCGAGGAAATGCGGCAGCAGGCCGCCGGCGGAGCCGTGACCGTGGATACGCTCCACACCAGGGTGACCGATCTGGAGCGCAAGACCCTGTTCATGGCCACCCAGCTGGGCGTGGTCTTCGACGAGATGCCTCCACTTCCCGCGACCCAAGAGGCGCCGACCGGCGCTGTCCCGGGAATGACGCCCCCGGCCGCTCCGGCCGCGCCGCAGCCTTCCACCGCCATGTCCCAGCCCGAGGTTTCCGAGCCGCGGCCCGAGCCAGCCCCCGCAGCCGCCCCGGCGGCGCAGGCCGAAGTTCCGGGCCAGGAGCTGTACCAGCAGGCGCTGGAGAGCTTTTACGCCATGAAATACAAGGAGGCGCAGACCACCTGGGCCGAGTTCGTCAAGGGCTTTCCCAAGGATCCCCTCGTGCCCAACGCCATTTTCTGGCAGGGCGAGTGTTTCTTCCAGATGCAGGACTACGCCAATGCCGTGCTGACCTACCAGAAGGTCATCGAGGAGCACAGCGCGTCGAACAAGTACACGGCCGCACTCCTCAAGCAGGGCATCTCCTTCTTCAAGCTGAAAAAGGACCAGGCCGGCAAGCTGGTGCTCGAGGACCTGATCAAGAAACATCCCAAGTCCGCCGAGGCCAAACGGGCCCAGGCGTACCTGAAGGGCGGCAGCTGAAAGGCCGCGAGGAACACACATGTCCACCCACGAATACAGCCGCATCGTCAGCCTGCGTTTTCCTCCGGAATCCTCCGGCCAGCCGATGATGTACTATCTGGCCAGGCATTTCGACCTGACCTTCAACATCCTGCAGGCCAACATCAACCCTCGCCGCGAGGGGCACATGATCCTGGAGCTTTCGGGCACCAGGGAGCACTATCGCCAGGGCGTGACCTACCTGCAGGAGCAGGGCATCAAGGTCACGCCGGTGGCCCACGAGATTTCGCGCAACGAGGAGTCGTGCATGCACTGCGGACTGTGCACGGCCCTGTGTCCGTCCAAGGCCCTGCATCTCAATCTGGAGACGCGGATGGTGGACTTCGACCAGGACAAATGCACGGCGTGCAACCTGTGCGTCACGGTGTGCCCGGTCCAGGCCATGGTCATGGAGGTCGACCCGGATACCTGGTAAAGGAGGAGTCATGACCGTCGTCGAACGTTCTTTCGCCCGCGTCGATGCAGCCCTGAAAGGGTATCTGCGCCTGCTGCCCGGAAACCGGTTCACCCCTCTTTTCGCCTCCACCCAGACGGGAGGCTCGCCGCAGCTTTCCGAAAATGCGCAGTCCGCCCTGCCTGACGGGCTTGGGCACTATCTGCGCGCGATGGAGGAAAAACTCGACTCCATCCTCTCCATCCTGACCAGGCAGACCCTGCAGGAAGACTTTCCCGTACCCGTGCTCATCCACGACATCAGCGGCGCCGGGCTCAGGTTCAGCGCGGACCGGGAGTTCGAACTGGGCCAGGGCGTGGAGGTGGTGATCGCGCTCAGCAGCCACTCCCGCAGCCTGGCCGGAGCGCTGGGCGTGGTCATCCGGACCGAAGAGCATCAGGGGCAACGGCTGTGGGCGGTGGAATTCAAGGACATCCGCGACTGCGAACGCGAGAAGATCATTCAATTCGTCGTGGCCAGGCAGCGCGAGCACATTCGGGAGCGCAACATAGCCCCTTCATCCTAAGCACGGAAAACAGGCATGCACAAAGAACAACTGAGCCAGGAGCTCCTCAGCAGAATCACGACCAAGGCCGAGAGCACCATCCGGGAAGTGATCTCGGCGGCCCTGACCGAAGAGATAAGCCGCGCCCTGACCATGGCCCTGACCGAAGGCGAATTCTACCGCGCCATCAGCACAGACCTGCAGGAAGGCCTCAAGTCCATCTACCGGGAGATCAACGCCGCCGCGATCAGCGGCGCCAGCGAACCGCCGGCGGCACCAGTGGCCGACGAAATGTTTTCCGAAGCGTCGACCCAGTTGGGAGCCATCCTGCAGACCACGGAAAAAGCCACCGAGAGCATCATGGGCCTGGTGGAAAAACACCTGGATGCGAGCGAACGCGCCGCAAGCCTGCTCGATTCCCTGGACAACGGGGAGGCCCGCCCGGAAATCGCGGAGCTGCGCGCCGGAAACCAGGCCCTGGGCGAGGATCTGATGGAGATCATGACCACCTTGAGTTTCCAGGACCTGACCGGCCAGCGCATCAAGCGCATTGTCGCTGCCCTGCAGCAGATCGAGAAGGTGGTCTTCGAACTCTACATGGCCACGGGCTTGTCCATGAAGGCCATGGAGCAGAACCCCGAGCAGTCCGTCGAGGAAATCCGCCAGACATCCAAGGCCCGCGCCACGGAGCTCAAAGGCCCACAGGCCGCGAGCTCGCAGACCGACGTGGACGACCTCCTGAGCCAGCTCGGCTTGTAGTTTTTTCACCCCAAACAACGCAAGCCGGTTGCGGAGCTCTCCGCGACCGGCTCTTTTCATGGAGACCAGACATGCCTCAGCTTGCGGACATCACCCTCTTTTCCCTGACCCGGACCATGAGCGTCCTGGACCAGCTCTACCAGCAGGAGCCCGACCTGTACGAGGATTTCGTGCGCGAGATCTGCGCCGAATTCACCCTGGCCAAGGAGTACATGCTCGCCATCCAGGAAATGGCCGGCCGCGAGGCGGACCGGGAGACCATCGCCCAGGCCGACCTGACCCTGCGCCACATGCTGGCCCTGTGGGTCCTGAACAACGACCTGACCGTGCCCGTGACCGGGCTCGACCAGATGCAGTAGGACGGCAATCGCGATGGCTGAAACAACTCGCGCCGAGGTGCGGCGATCCGCCGAAGATCTCTGGGAATCGGGCTTCTACTGCGCGGAAAGCGTCCTGCTGGCCGTGGCCAGGGCCGAAGGGCTCGAATCGGCCTTGCTGCCGGCGGTGGCCTCGGCCTTCTGCAGCGGCCAGGCCAGGACCTGCGGCCCGTGCGGGGCCCTGAGCGGGGCTCTCATGTCTCTGGGAGCGGTTCTGGGGCGCAGGTCGGAAAAGGACGCCTTGGACACGGTCTATGCGACCGGCGGACAACTCATCGAAAAATTCGAGGACGAGTTCGGCAGCCGTGACTGCCGGTCGCTGCTCGACGGCTGCGACCTCGGTACCCCCGAGGGCCAGATCATGTTCCGCGAGCGCGGATTCATGGAGCGCTGCCGGAACTTCGCTGGCAGGGCTGCTGAAATGTCCAGGGAAGTCATCGCCGAACACCGGCGCTGATACCGCCGGGGCAGGCCGGGCCCTTTCAGGATTCTTCGGATTTGCCCGTCTTCCCCGCCAGGGGGTGGGCCGCGTCGTAGACGCGCATGACCTGCGCCAGATCCAGGTGGGTGTAGCGCTGCGTGGTGGAGATGCGGGAATGGCCGAGAAGTTCCTGCACGCTGCGCAGGTCCGCCCCGGCCTGGAGCATGTGGGTGGCGAAACTGTGGCGCAGGGTGTGGGGGCTGATGGAGCACGGGGCTCCGCTGCGCACGGCCATCTCCTTGACGATGCGGTCCGCCTGCTTGCGCGACAGCCGCCCGCCCCGCCGGCCCAGAAAAATGGCCTGCTCCCGGGCAGCCGGCCCGAACGCCCCGCGCTGCTCCAGATAGCGCCGCAAACGCTCCACGGCCGGACCGGTCAAAGGCACCACCCGCTCCTTGCGCCCCTTGCCCAGCACCCGCACCAGCCTCTGATCCAGATCAACATGGGCGAAATCGAGCCCCAGGGCTTCGCTGACGCGCAGGCCCGAACCGTAAAGCACCTCGAGCAGGGCCAGGTCGCGCAGCCCTTCCGGGTCGGGATCGACCTCGGTCTCGACCAGATGGATGGCCTGATCGACGTTCAGGACCCTGGGATGCGCCTTGGGCAGCTTCGGATTGCTTAAAGACGCGCACGGGTCTTCCTCCACCAGCTTGCGCTGGCGCAGAAACCGGTACAGGGCGCGCAGGGCGGAAAGCTTGCGGCACACGCTGGACTTGGCCAGGCCGCGCCGGTGCAGGTCTGCCAGGTAGGCGGTGATGTCGGCCTTGGTCACCCGCCCCGGCTCGTCAAAGCCCTTGCCTCTGCGCCCGAGAAAAAGATGCGCCCCTTCGAGGTCGGTGCCGTAGGCGGCCACCGTGGCCGGAGAATAGCCGCGCTGAGCGTCCAGATAGAGCAGGAAGAGAGCGACCGGGTCAGGCGCCGAGGCGTTTGTCCACGACATAGCAGCTCCTCGGATTCTTTTTGGCTTCCTTCTTCAGATTCATGGCGATCTGGGAAGCCTCGCCGTAATGCTTGAGCTTGCCGTCCCGGTTCATGACCACGGCGATGGAAATGGCCATGAGCGGAAAGACCTGCTCCTTGCCGCGGCGATCGAGGGAATGGATGGCGCCGCGCGCGCGATCCTCCTGGTCGTAGAAATGGGGCACGATGGAGTCGAAATTGTCGATGACCTGCCGGCAGGCGTTCTCGGCCTTGTCGGGCGGCACGATGAAGACGAAGTCGTCGCCGCCGACATGGCCGACGAAGGTGCTGCCGCCCATGAAGCCCCGAATGGAGTTGACGATGACCCGCGCGGTCATGAGCAGCACCTCGTCGCCACGGGAAAAGCCGTACTTGTCGTTGAACGACTTGAAATGGTCCAGATCGATGTAGGCCAGGGCGAAGTCCTCCCGGCGGTCGATGAGATCCTGGATCTTGTGGATGATGGAGGTGTTGCCGGGCAGCTTGGTCAGGGGGCTGGCGTCCAGCTCGCGGGTGGAGCGGTGATAGGCCAGGATCAGCCGGCCTTTGGCGATGGACGGCGAGAACGGCTTGACCAGGAAATCGTCGACTTCGAGGGTGCTGAAATCGAGCGCCTCGGCCACGGCCTCGTCGTTCAGGCAGAGCACCACCGGCAGCTGGCGGTAGACATTTTCCCCCTTGATGAGGCGGATCAGATCCGCTCCGGCCAGATCCGGCAGCTGCTCGTCCACGACCAGAAGGTCCGGAGGCTCGGCAAACAGAAACTCCAGCGCCGACGTGCCCCGGCCAAAGCAGGTCCACTTGACCTCGTCCTCGGGCCACAGGGCGCGAAGGCCTCCTTCGAGTTTGGGGTCCGCGGTGACCAGGAAAAAATGTTTGGCGTCCTTCATGATGTTTAGATCAGGTCCACGAATTCCCGTTCCAGCCCATCCATGACCTTGTACAGGATGTCGGGCGTGATCTCCAGGGCTTCGAGCACGCCCTCGTCCAGGGCGCTGATCTGGTCGTCGCCGCCGTTGCCCACGCCGAACAGGCGGGCCAGGAAATTGCCCACGTGCACGACCTGCGCGACCTTGGGGTAGAGCGTGGCCGACATGGGTCGGTGGTGGTACGAAAGGCCCTCCTTGAGATTCGCGGGCAGGTTCCAGTAGTTGGAGAGCCAAAGGTTGATGCGGTCGTGAGCGAAACCCAGGACCTCGATTTCAGCCTGGCGGTAGGAAATGTCCTTCTCCTTGACCAGGGCGTCGATGGCCGCGCGGCTGTCCGGAAGCTGCACCGCCGCCACGACCTTGCCGATGTCGTGCAGCAGCCCGGCCACGGCGTATTCCTCCGGATCCTTGCAACCTATGGCGCGGGCGATGGCGGAACTGGCCAGGGCGCAGCCCAGGCTGTGCTCCCACAGGCCCCGCATGTTCTCGTTCATGACCTCAAAGACCGAAGTCGAGATGATGATGCCCTTGACCACGTTGAAGCCCAGCAGCACCAGCGCGTGCTGGATGGAGCCGATGCGTCCGGGAAAGCCGTAGATGGGCGAGTTGACCATCTTCAGAACCTTGGCCGAAAGAACCTGGTCCTTGGATATGGCCCGGCTGATCTGGTCGGTGGAGGAATTGGGGTTCTCCACCAGAACCGCGACTTCCTGCAGGACCCCGGGCAGGGTCGGCAGGTCCTTGACCGCCAGAATCCGGCCCTTTTGCTTGGTGCGCAGATCTTCTTCCATCATTTGCCCTCTTCTCTCGCGGACTGGGCGGCAGCGGCCAGCGCGCACTGCCGGACATAATACTGGGAAACGACGTGCTTGATCCGCTGCATGTACGTGTTGTCCTTGAAATTCCGAAAAAGCAGGTCAAGCCGCTCCCGCTTCCGGGCCAGCACCTCTTCGCTGCACGCGCCGCCCATCTCCAGGCTTTCGCCTTCGACCACGATCAGTTCCACGCCCATGGCATCGAGCTTGGAAATCAGCCCCTCCGTGAGGACCGTGCCCGCGGCGACCAACACCATCCCGTTCTCGCGGGTCACGGGCTTGCTGAGGACCATGTCGGCCCGCGCCAGTTGCAGGGGTATCTTTTGCATGTTCTTCTCCGAATCAATTCGACGGCTCAGGTTGCCAAGGCATAGTACATGCCCGGAAGCTGCTTCACAAGGCCTTGAAGTTCCATGAAAAGCAGCGTTGCGCTGACTTTGTCGGCAGCCCATCCGGTTTGACGGGCCAAAACATCGATGTGCAGGACGCAGCCCCCTTCAAGCAGGCGATGCACGGCGCGCTGCTCCGGGTCTTCCGGCTCCCGGACCCCTGGAGCGGGGGCTTCCCGCGCGGGACGCGGGCCAAGCCGAGACTGCAACTCGCGCAAGATGTCTTCCCCGCTTTGGACCAGGCAGGCTCCCTGACGGATGAGCTGGTGGCACCCCTGGTAGGATTTCAGGTTGGCCGGCCCCGGCAGGGCGAAAACATCGCGGTCCTGGGCCAGGGCGAGCTTGGCGGTGATCAGGCTGCCGCTGCCCAGCGCCCCCTCGACCACCAGTACACCCAGGGAAAGGCCGCTGACAATGCGATTGCGGTGGGGAAAATTCATGCTCTCGGGCCTGGTGCCCGCCGGGAACTCGCTGACGATGAGGCCGCTTGCGGCGATCCGGTTCCACAGATCGGTGTTGGAGGCGGGATAAACCAGATCGAGACCCGTACCCAGCACGGCCACCGTGCCGCCCACGCCGCGCAGAGCGCCCTGGTGGGCGGCGCGGTCGATCCCCTGGGCGAAACCCGAAACCACGCAGATTCCGGACACGCTCAGGGATGCGGCCAGGCTTTCCGCCATGCCCGCGCCGTAGCGCGAGGCGTTCCGCGATCCGACCACGGCCACGCTGGGCCGCGCCAGCAGGCTCACATCCCCCAGATAATACAGGAACAGGGGCGGATCGGGAATCTCCCGCAACAGTTGGGGGTACGCGGGGTCGCAGAAAAAAACAGTGGAAAACCCGCACTCCTGCGCCCTGCGCCGCTCGTCTTCGGCCTTTTCGCGCCATGCGCCCCGGGAAAATTCGGACTGGACGCGCGGAGAAACCAGCCCGCCCGCGACCCACGATCCGGAATGTGAAACCGCGCCCGAGGCGGAGCCGTAGCGGTCGAGCAAACGTTTCCAGGTGCGGGGCCCCAGGCCCCGGGCGTGGCGCAAGGCCAGGCTGGCGCCGAACTCATCCATGGGCCAGAACCACCCGCGCGGAGCCGTTGTCGCCTTGGAGGCGGCTTCTCGCCTGACGCCCGAGGCGGGAGGCCGGACTGTCGGGGTAGCTCGCCTCCAGCTGGCGCAAATACTTCCCGGCCTGTTCAGGCCGACCCTGGCGCATGGCCGAATAGGCCAGCTTGAGGAGCGCGTCCGGACTTTTGGCGTGGCGGGGAAAATCCCGCACGACCTGCGCGAAAAACCCGGCGGCGCGATCATAGCGGCCCTGGGCATACCATGTCTCGCCGCTCCAGTAGAGCGCGTTGGGCGCGAGGGCGTGCCCCGGAAAAGCCGTCATGAACGCCGCGAACCGCTCCCGGGCCAAGGCGTAGCGGCCTGCCTGGTAGCTGACGAGGGCGCGGGCGTACTCATCCCGAGGCGTGCCGGGCGAACTCTTTTTTCCGCGCTCCGCCCGAGGCGCAAAGGCTCCCCGCGTGCCGCCCCCGGCAGGCTTCCCGGCGGCGGGGGGCGCATCCGTCCCGACACCTGGCTGCGATCCGGCCAGGGTTTCCGCCTCGGTCGATCCGCCCGGGGACCGGTCAACGGACGGCGCGGCGGCGGAAGGCTGGACAGGTTCGGCGGCAATCGGGGTTGTGGCGTTCAGAGCGACGGTCGCGGTCATGACCGGTCCACGACCGGCCATGCGCAGGACGCGGGCCACGGGCCTGCGCAGGCGTGATGGAAAAGGGATCGGCTCGCGCGGGGAGAGGCCGGGAACGGAGACATCTGGTCGCGGCGCGACTGCGGAACGGATCCGGGAGACCGCCTCCGTGCGCGCAAGGGCCGGCCACTCGCAGACGAGCCGCGTGAGCGCGGGGCCTCCCGCCCAGGCAAGCAGAACGCCGGCGAGCATTCCGGCCACGAAGGCCAGCGTCATTCTCATGTTGGAATCACCATTGTCCCCTCATCAAGCCCGGTCCATAGGAGAGAAGCCCGCACTTTTCAAGGGTGACGCCGCCTTGCCTCTTGCGCTCTTTTGGGGCAGAAAGCCCCAATCGGCCTGTCCGGCCCGCCCATAGTCATACCCATCCAGCGTCCGTGGCCCCCGGTCTTCAAGCGCGCGCCGGATGGCGTCAACGGGCACAGCACAACAACACCCGCGCACGAGGTTCCCATGGCGCTCATCGTCCCCCAGTGGGCTTTTGCCCTGCTTCCCCTGCTCCTGCTCCTGGCGGCCCTTTTCTGGGGCGCTCCCGCCATTGCCCTGGTCAGCGAACTCATCGGTCTCATTTCCGGAAAACCCTTTCCCGCCCGCGCCGCCAGACAAGTTTCCAGAATGGCCCTGGGCGGACACCTTCTTTTCTGGCTGATCGCAGCGGCCTGCGCCGTGCCGCTTTTCTCCCACCCGTTCCGGGATTCGGCCTTCGTGAACGACAACCGCCTCCTGCTCATGGTTTCCGCGGCCCTGCCCTTCTTCGGCAGCCTGGCCCTGGCCGGATACGACCTGGGCTGGAAAGGGGCCAAGCAGCGCAAGGCCATGCATTTCCTCTTGGGCTGCGTGGCCAACGTGCCCATCAAATACGGCTATTGGGCCCTGGCCGGACTGGCCCTGCTCTTCTTCCGCAACGTCGGACCCGATTCCCCGGCCTTCCTGCCGCCCTGGGGATCGGCGCTGTGGCCGCTCATGGCGCTGTGGCTGCCCTTGTCCCTGTGCCTGGCCGCCGCCGTCGGACAATGCTACCTGCTGCTGCGCCGGGACGCGGACGACTGGGGCCGCGACTACTACCGCTTCGCCGCGCCGTTTCTGGCCAAATGGCACATGGTCTGCGGCCTTGTCGTCATCGCGGTCCTGATCTGGCTCTACGCAAGCCTGAAAGGCGTCTTCAATCTTCATCTGCCCCAGATCTTCTACGCCGGAATGGCCGGCGGAGCCTGCCTGGGCCTGGCCATGATCCTTTCGCTCTTCATCAGCCTGAGCGAGCATCCCATGCGTCTCAAGCTCTCCATGATCGGCGTCGCCGTTTTCTCCCTGGCGCATGCAGGCCTGCTGCTGATCGCGATCCTTGAAACCCTGAACCGCTATGTCCCGGGCTGGGCCGTACCCACCTTCATGCCCGACCTTCTGGGCCTGTTCAGATAGCCTTCGCATCCCCCTGATCCGGTCCCGTGACCGGATCAGCCGTTTCGGGCGACCGCCGGGAAGGAGCGAGACACACCCGGTTCTTGCCCGTGCGCTTGGCCTCGTACAGGGCCTCGTCGCTGCGCCGCAGCAACCCGTCCAGGCTTTCCCCTGCCTCGAACCGGGCCAGGCCCATGCTCACCGTGAGCCGCAAGCGACGGCCCTCGTACTCGAAAACCGAATCGGCCAGTCCCTTGACCATGCGCTCCGCCGCGATTTTTCCAGCCTCCAGCCCTGTCTCGGGGAAGAGCACGCAGAATTCTTCCCCGCCAAGCCTGCCCACCACGTCCACGGCCCTGCGCATCTCCATGACGGTCTCGGCCACATGCCGCAAGGCCAGATCCCCGGCGGCGTGACCATGCACATCGTTGACCTTCTTGAAATCGTCGATGTCGATCATGGCCACGCACAGGGTCTTGCCGTAACGCCGGGAGCGGACAATCTCCGCGCGCACGAGGTCCAGAAAATGCCTGCGGTTCGGCAATCCGGTCAGTTCGTCCGTATTGGCCAGGCGTTCCAGCCGCAACTCGGCCAGGCGGCGCTCGGTCACGTCGACCATGGCTCCGTGCAGACGAAACAGGCTGCCGTCCGGCAAAAGGTCGAAACCGCAAATCAGGCTGACATGCTTTTCCTCGCCCTGCACGGTGCGGATGCGCAGCTCGGTCGCGAAATCCTGCCCCCGGGTCTGGGCCTCCTCGAAATTTTCCTTGAAATCGGGTTCGTCCTCAGGATGGATGTGCAGCATGAACAGGTTGAAATCCGGATCGACATCGTCCGGCTCGTACCCAAGGATGCGGCAGAATTCCTCGGACCAGCTCTTGGAGCCGTGGACGTAGTCCTTCTCGAAGCTGCCTACCCTGGCCAGGCGTTGCGCCTCGGCCAGGCGGCGGGCGCTGCTCGCGATCTCCTCCCGCATCTCCTTGGCCTCGGTGATGTCCGTGGCCGTGACCACGGCCCCCGAAATGGAATCGTCGCGCTCGCGATAGGGACAATAGGTCACGGCATAACAGCGCCTGCCCGCATCCCGGCTCTCGAACCATCTCTCGAACTGCACGGTCTCGCCGGCGAAGCACCGTTCGAGCCTGCGCTTCACGTGCGAAACGAAAACATCCTCTCCCATGATATCGGAAACCGAATGCCCTTCGATCTCCTCGCGCTTTCTGCCGTGGACCCGCAGATAGCTGTCGTTGACCAGTTGATAGGTGAAATCGCGGTCGATGATGCTGACCAGGGACGAGGACGAGGCGATGGCCCGCTCGTAACGGATGAGCGCGGCTTCGGCCATCTTGCGGGAGGTGATCTGAATATGGGAGACCACCGCCCCGTCTATGACGCCCTGGTTGACCAGAGGCGTGGCGGTCATCAGGAACCAGCGTTTTTTCCACGGCGCATGGCATGGGTACTCAAGGGTGAACTCCGGAAGCTTGCCGGAAAGAACGGCTCTGATGCCATCGGCGGCCTGTTTGGCTTCCTCGGACGATGCGCCGGAGGAGCTGTCGCAGACGCCGATATAGTTCCCTTGCAGGCAGGACCGGTCCAACTGGCCGTTGCGCCGCCCGAAGAGGTCCCAGCTGCGGTTGGTGTCCACGATGCGACCTTCGCGATCGATCACGGCCACGTGCTCGCTCAGGCTGTCGAAAATCTCGCGCAATATCTCAAAACGTCGATTGCCTTGAAGACAGTCGTCGATTTCGAGGGTTTTGATACTCATGGTGTCTCCATCCGGCCAAAGTGTTCACGCGCGCGGCGAGCCGCCAAACCCCAAGCACCGAAGGCCAAAACGAGGTCATGATCCACCTGTCTGATAAGCGGGATCAAATGACAGTGTACGCGAAAATGCGTATGCCGTGAAGCATGGAGGCAATCGGCGCGCCGCGCCGCGCGGTCATCGAGGGGATGCGTCCAGCTGGTGGGCGTGGTTCTTCCAGAGGTTCCACAGGGTGCCCTTGGACCATTGGCCCTGGCCGGAGAGGGTCGGCTGTCCTTCGGTCTGAAAGATTTCGCAGATGCGGGAAAAGGAGATATCCTGGGCGCGCAACTCCCGGATACGCTCCAGGGCGGCGCGTTTGCGGGCGGAGAGGGGGCGGGGGGACGAGGGAGCGATCGCGATCAGGCCTTGGGGCGTTTCGGGAGGAGAGGAGAGTTCCGCGATCATGTCGGCCAGCCGGGCAAGCTGCCGCTGTTGCCCGGCGACCATGGACTTGAGCTCGGCAATCTCGGAGCGCAAGGCCGCCAGGGAGGCCCGGTCACGTTCGGCATGCCTGGCCAGGGCCTCGTCGCGGATGTCGCGGGCCCTTTTTCTGGCGTCTTCGGCGGGCCGGTTCACGACCGCCTCCAGGGCCGGACTGCGGTCTCCGGATTCACCCCGGCAGGATGCGAACCTGCGCCACGACAGACCATGAAGACCTTGATGCGGGGCATGCTCCTCCCGTGGGCCCGCCGCCTGGGCGGGCCGTCAAACGTGCTTGCGCCTCAGGGGTGCGGCGTCCAGCGCTGCCCGTCCAGGGCGACCTGGATCAGGCTTTCCCGGCCAAGGCGTTGTTTCAAAAATTCCTTGAGCAAAACCTTGACCAGCTCCTGCCTGCTCATGTTCTCCAGATACTGGCCGGAGGCGAGCAGCTTCCTGAAGGACGAGGACAGGGCTCCGGATTCACCGGCGCGGACCAGGGCGTCGAGATAGGGCGCCACCTTCCCGCGCAGCCTGTCCACGCTGTCGGCTTTGAGTTCCCGGTACAGGGCGGCCAGTTCCCCGGCTTCGGGCAGGCGGGATGATTCGAGCACGGCCTTGAAATCCGCCGTGAAGCGCTTGATCCCGTTGATGATGTGGCTCTGCTTGACCATGTTGACCTTGGCCCAGCCGGCGTTGAGCCATTTGAAGGAACCCACGCGGATGGCGCCGCTGGAGGAATCCGTCACGAAGATGAGAATGGAGTGGCCGTTGTACATGTAGGAGTCGACCCAGCCCAGTCCGGTCTTGTTCAACCCGGTTTCCTCGGAATAGAGGTAGTTCCAGTCGGCATCCTCGCCGACGACGCATCCCTTGCGGCCGATCTCGGAAGGCTTGGTCTGGCAACCCACGGAAACCAGAACCGGGCCGGAGGGCCCCTGAAACACCGCCACGGCGCGATCCTGGCTGTAGGAATAGTAGCCGCCCGTGTTGGCGTCGGGAGTGATGATTTCGCGCTCGGAGCCGCGCACCAGCAGGGTCTTGCCCTCGTTCAAGGCCTTGGGGAGGAGCTTCAAGGCATCCTTGGTCGCGGCATCCTGCCATTCCTGGTCGCGCACGGAGGAAGGCATGGTCACGTAGACCGGGATGTCCGGATTATAGACATATTCGACCACGCGGGACAGGTCGCCGCGCAGGGTGAAGGCATGGAAGGCTCCCGAAGCCTTTTCCCGGTCCTGCATGGCCAAGCTGCTTTCCGCCTCGCTGGAGGCGACAAAGGAGATGAGCTCCGTCAATTTCTCGGGCGCGATGTCCGCAGAGGACGTGGGGAGGGTCAGCAGATATTCAAGGCCGGGGTACAGGGAATCGGGAATGGAATTCAAGGCCAGGGCCTGGGTCGGCGCCGCCGTTCCGAAAACCAGCAGACCGAGCAGACAGATAAAACGCTTAAACATGTACGACTTCCGGTTATATGTTCGCCGCGCTCGCGGCAGGTCAAGGCAGAAGCTCCATAATACCGGAACGCCCGCCTGTGAAGTCCCTTGTCACACACCCGTCATCTATTCAAGATCGGGAATTCGGTCACAACGGGCGGTTTGCGGGCTTCCTGGGCGGTAGACGGTTTTCCGCGCCTGGGCTAAGAGATGCCGATACCATGAAAAACGACCAAGACATGTCCCCTTCCCTCTCCATCAACGCCGCCCCCGGGACGCTGTCGCTGAGCCTGCGCGGCGAGCTCGACCTGCGCACCACCCCGGAGGTTCTGGAACGGCTGGCGAGCATCGGCGAACCCCTCCCCAAGGCGATCCGCGCCGACTTGAGCGGGATCACGCGCATGGACGACTGCGGCGCGCTGGTCATCCTGCGGATACGGGAATTGGCCCGGGCCCATGGCTGCGAGCTGGAACTGACCGGAATCCCGGACCATGTGCGGGATCTGCTGTCGTTTCTGCGCCTCGACACCCCCCCCCGATCCTCGGGCGTGAAAAGGCCCAAGTCCGGCATCATGACCCGCTTCGGCGCCAAGACCATGAACGTCGTCGATCAGGCGGTCAGCCACGTCTCCTTCGTGGGCGAGGTCTGCGTGACCCTCGCGTCCCTGCTGCGCCACCCCGGCAGACTGCGCCTGGGCGACACGGTCCAGTACATGCAGCGGGTCGGGGTGGACGCCTTGCCCATCGTCGGCCTGATCAGCTTCCTTCTGGGTTTGATCATGGCCTTCATGTCCGCCGTGCAGTTGCAGCAGTTCGGCGCCAACATCTACGTGGCCTCCCTGGTGGCGCTGGCCATGGTCCGGGAACTGGGCCCCATCATGACCGCCATCCTGGTCGCCGGACGCTCGGGCTCGGCCTTCGCCGCCGAGATCGGAACCATGAAGGTGTCCGAGGAAGTGGACGCGCTCATCACCATGGGCTTCAAGCCGGCCATGTTCCTGGTGGCGCCCAAGATCATCGCCTCCGTGCTGGTCGTGCCGCTCCTGGCCATGTATTCCAACCTCTTCGCCATCGCCGGAGGTCTGCTCATCGGCGTGACCACCCTGGATCTGACCGTAAACGCCTACATGGCCCAGACCATGAGCACGCTGAGCATCTTCGACGTCAACTGGGGCCTCTTCAAGAGCGCCATCTTCGCCGTGCTCATCGCCACGGTGGGCTGCTTCAAGGGCTACCAGGTGCGCGGCGGAGCGGCCAGCGTGGGTCAGGCGACCACCTCGGCCGTGGTCACGGGCATTTTTCTGGTCATCCTGGTCGACTCGATCCTGGCCGTGATCCTGAGGTACTGGCGGCCATGACGGACAAGGCGGTCATTTCCGCACGCGGCCTGACCATGGGCTTCGGAGGCCAGACCCTCATGGAGGGCCTCAACTTCGACATCCATTCCGGCGAGATCTTCATCATCCTGGGCGGGAGCGGATGCGGCAAGTCCACCCTGCTCAAGCATCTGGTCGGCCTGTACAAGCCCATGGCCGGAAAAATCACCGTCGCCGGAATGCCTCTTGATCCCGACGACGAGAACGGCTTCAAGCGGATCCTGGCCCGCATCGGCGTCATGTACCAGGGCGGGGCGCTCTTCTCCTCCATGACCCTGGGCGAAAACGTGGCGCTGCCGATCACGGAATATTCAAAGCTCAAGGGACGCGCCGTGGAGGAACTGGTCAGCCTCAAGCTGCGCCAGGTCGGGCTGGAAGGCTTCGAGCACCACCTGCCGGAAGAGCTTTCCGGGGGCATGAAAAAACGCGCAGCCATCGCACGGGCCCTGGCGCTCAATCCGGAGATCCTTTTTCTGGACGAGCCCTCGGCGGGCCTGGACCCGGTCAGTTCCGCCGAACTCGACGCCCTCATCCTGCGCCTGAACCGCACCCTGGGCACGACCTTCGTCGTCGTCACCCACGAACTGTCCTCGATCTTCACCATCGCGCAGAGAATCATCATGCTCGACAAAAAAACCAAATCCATCATCGCCGAAGGCGATCCGCGCCAGCTCAGGGATGCGGGCGAGCACCCCTTCGTGCGCCAATTCTTCAACAGACAGCCGGAAATGGAGAAATAATGGCTTCCGCTCGCGTCAATTTTTCCGTGGGACTGTTCATGACCGCCGGTCTGGCCCTGGCCACCCTGGCCATCATCTGGCTCGGGATGACATCCTTCCTGCGCAAGGGCGAACTCTTCGTGACCTATTTCGACGAGTCCGTGCAGGGCCTGGGGGTGGATTCCCCGGTCAAGTACCGGGGCGTTCCCGTGGGCCGCGTCCAGGCCATCCGCATCGCCCCGGACTACCACCTCATCGAGGTCGTCATCCTCATCGACGACGAACATGCCGGCGACGAGAACCGTTTCGTGGACAGCGTGGCCTCCATCTCCAACGTCGGCATCACCGGCGCCATGTTCGTGGAGATCGACAAGCGCTGGCCGGCTGCCGGGGATCTTTCGCCGAATCTGAGCTTCACTCCCGAATACCCGGTCATCGCTTCCCGGCCTTCGGATATCAAAAAACTGTTCCGGGAAATCGACGAAATCGCCGCGAAGATCCAGTCCATAGACTTCAAGGGCATCTCGGAGCAGGCCATGCTGGCCTTTTCCACCGTCAACACGGCCATGACCGAAGCCCAGCTCGGAGCCATCTCCGCCGACATCCGGGCCCTGCTGGCGGGCATCAATGCCGCGGCCAACCCGAAGCGGCTGGAGTCCATGGCCAGGAACATGGAACAGACCGTCGTCGCCTCGAACAGGCTGATGAACAAGGCCGCCGAGGAACTGAACCGGCTGGACGGCATCCTGGCTCAATTCCAGTCCATGATCGAGGCCAACCGGCCACATGTGGACACGGCCGCGAACGCCATGGCCAAGACGGCGCTCAAGGCCGACACGGTCATGACCCAGAGCCAGGCCACGATGTTGCAGATGCAGGGCGCCATCAGGGAACTGGAGGAGCGTCTGGCCGCCACCGCCGAGAACCTGGAGCAGACTTCGAGCAACCTGAACACCCTGATCGGCAACGTCAAGGACCAGCCCGCCCAGCTCTTTTTCGGACAACCCAAGGCCCCACGCCTCGTGGAGGAGTAGGAAATGCCCATCCGTCATCTTCTCGCATTCCTGTTGATGCTCGCCCTGGCCGGTTGCGGCGCGGCCCGGACCAAGGCCCCGGACGTGCGCTACTACACCCTCGAGTACGAAAGCCCGACCGTCACCGGCGAGGCGCGCCAGGCGGTCGTCACGCTGAGCCGTTTCGGGGTGGCCCCGGAATTCAACACCGGCAAGCTCGTCTACCGGGACCTGTCCTTCGGACGGCAGGAATACGCCTATCACCAGTGGCGCGCCACGCCGCAGACGCTGGCGCCCGACTACCTGCGCCGCGACATGCAGCAAAGCGGCCTCTTCCTGGCCGTGAACCGACCCGGATCGTCACTGCCCGCCACGCACCAGCTTGAAGGGATGATCGAGGAATGGATGGAGGTGGACGGCGAGGATCAGTGGCTGGCAAGCGCCAGCCTGACCATCACCCTGCTCGACCTGCGGGCCGAGTCCGTCACCAGGCAGGTTCTTTTTCAACGCACCTACCGGGAATCGGAGCCCGCCGCCAAAAAAAATCCCGGCTCGGTGGTGGAAGCCATGAGCCGGGTCATGAGAAGATTGTCGGAGCGCATCATCGCCGACGTGCATGCAGCAGTGAAATGAACGCCTAAAAAAGCGACAGACGGTTCAAAAAAGTTCGAGGGCAAGGAACAAGGAAAAGACGGGGCCGATGCGTATTCTTCAATACGTGAGGGTCCGGGTTTTCCGCAGCGACGCAGCCATCGGGCCTTTTTCAACCGTCTAGGGTTTGCCGTCCGTGGTCAGGCCATTGCTGGCCTTGATGATCTCCCAGGCCTCCTCGGCTGAACTGACGTATTGGAAGATGTTCAGGTCCTCGGCGTTGATGGTGCCCTCCTCGACCAGGGCTTCGAAGTTGATGACCTTGTGCCAGAACCTGCGTCCGAAGAGCAGCACCGGGATGGGTTTGACCTTGCGGGTCTGGATCAGGGTCAGGGCCTCGAAGAGTTCGTCCATGGTCCCGAAGCCGCCGGGGAAGGCGACCAGGGCTTTGGCGCGCATCAAGAGGTGCATCTTGCGGATGGCGAAATAGTGGAACTGGAAGCTCAGCTCCGGGGTGATGTAGGGGTTGGGCTCCTGCTCGAAGGGCAGGACGATGTTCATGCCGATGCTCTTGGCCCCCACGTCGTGCGCGCCCTGATTGGCGGCGCCCATGATCCCGAACCCGCCGCCGGTGATGACCACGTGCTTGCACGTGTCCACATTCTCGGAAATGAGCCGTCCGAGCTTGCGCGCCTCGTCGTAATAGCGGCTGGCCGCCACGGCCGTGCGGGCCTTGGCCAGTTCCTGCTGGAGCAGATAATCCTCGGGATTCTTCTTGAGCCCCTCCAGCACTTTCTCCAGTCGGACGGTGGCCGTCTCCGGATCCATGGTTCGGGCGCTGCCGTAGATGACGATGGTCGATTCGATCTGCTGTTCCTGCAGGGCCAATTCCGGCTTCAACAGCTCAAGCTGAAGGCGCACGGGGCGCAGCTCCTCGCGCAGCAGAAAGTCCTGATCCTGGAAAGCCAGGCGGTAGGACGCGGACTGGCACTGGGGGGTGTCCACATGGCGCTTGGCGGCCTGGGCGTCCTCGTTGGCCGAGGGGAAAACGCCGAAACGACGGGTTCGCTTGTTGACCATGAATCTTCCTTATGAGCGGGCCAGGGCCACGCATTTGATTTCAACGATTCCGCCCAGAGGCAGGGCCGAAACCTGCACCGCGGCGCGGGCAGGCCGGTGACCGGCCATGAATTCGTCGTAAATGCCGTTGAACAGCTTGAAATTGGCCAGATCGGTCACAAAAACGTCCACGCTGACGATATCCGTCGTGGAGCATCCGGCCTCGGCCAGGATTGCGCCCATGTTGGCCAGGGCCTGCCGCGCCTGGGCCTCGAAATCCGCGCCCGCGAACTGTCCGGTGGCGGGAACCATTCCAAGCTGCCCGCTGACATACACAAAGCTCCCGGCACGCACGGCCTGGGAATAGGGGCCCACGGCGGCCGGGGCCTTGTCCGTGGCGATGAATTCCAAATCTTGCATACACCCTCCATAAAAGAGCGGCCCTCGCGGGCCGCTCCGACAAACCGCATTGAGATCCGAACCTGTCAATCGAGAACCTTTTCCAGCCAATCCAGGGCTGCGGCGACCGTAGGAAATCCGATGGTGCTGGTCAAGAGAATGACGGCGTGCCTGATTTCCTCCGCCGTGGCCCCGGCCTGGAACGCCCGCCGGGCATGGCTGCGTACCGCGCCTTCGGAACGCAGGGCCGCGGAAGCGCCGAGCTGCACGAGGTGCATTTCCTTTTGACTCAAGGGTCCGGCCTCCTGCGCCGTTTGGCCCAGTTTCTCGGCAGCGGCGATGAGTTCCGGATACATTTCCTGCAATTTCTGGTAGTGTTTCGGTTTGCCCGTGCTCATGGTTTTCCTCCGGAGATAAGAGTGGGCCGAGTCCTTTATTGACGCGGCCATGATTCGATCATAGGGGCAATTGGACTTGAAAAACAAGGAGTTTTCCCGTGAAAGTAGCCATCCCCACAGTAGGAACCCGCGTGGACGAGCATTTCGGCCATGCCCGCGCCTTTACGATCTTCACCATAGACGAGGCAGGCGATGTCGTCGAGAACGAGACATTTCTGCCTCCCTCGGGCTGCGGTTGCCGCTCCACCGTGGGGCTGACCATGCAGGCCAAAGGCGTGACCACGATGCTCGTCGGCAACATCGGCCAGGGCGCGATAAACAAAATGGCCGAACACGGCATCACGGTGGTCCGTGGCTGCGAAGGGGAACTTCCTGACGTGCTGGGCCGCTGGTTGAACGGCGAGATCAAGGATCAGGACATCCTCTGCAACCACGCAGACTGCGCCCACTAGGAGAACTCCATGCAATGCCCCTGCCGTTCAGGACGAACTTTTGAAGAATGCTGCGGACCGATCATAGCCGGAGAAGTCGTGGCCGCAAGCCCCGAAGCCCTGATGCGTTCACGCTACACCGCGTTCTGCCGGGACGAGATGGACTACCTTCAGAGCACCATGGTCGAGGAGCACCGGGGCGAATTCAACGCGCCGGACGTGCGCCGCTGGAACAAGAGCATCACCTGGCTCGATCTGGAAATCCTGGAATCGTCCACTCACGGGGACGCGGGCACGGTCCGCTTCCGCGCCACGTTCCGGCACAAGGGCGGCACCCAGAGCCTGACCGAAAACAGCCGTTTCGTGCGCCGGGACGAAAAATGGTACTACCTGGACGGCGAACACGAGACCGAAACGGTGCGCAACGAAGGCCCCAAGGTCGGGCGCAACGACCCCTGCCCCTGTGGAAGCGGCAAGAAATTCAAGAAGTGCTGCGGCTAACAGGCCGCTTGAAACGGCCTTCGATTTTTTGATTTTCAACAGGCGGCGAAAACCCCAATGAGCGCAATTTTCTCCATCATCCTCGTTTTCGCCGTCATGCTGGCGGGAATCCGCCTCAAGCTTGGGCTGGGCCTGTCCATCCTGACGGGCAGCCTCGTGCTGGCCCTGCTCTTCGGCCTTTCGCCCCTGGCCTGGCTTGGCGCCATTCCGGATGCGCTCCTGACCGAAGAAGCCTTTGTGCTTTGCGCCATCATCGCCGTCATCCTGGCCTTCAGCGCCCTGTATTCGGCTTCCGGCCAGTCAGAGCGGTTCATGCGCGCCATCCGCGCCCAGATCCGCTCCCGCTCCCTGCTGCTGGTCTTTTTTCCGGCCCTGATCGGCCTTTTGCCCATGCCCGGCGGGGCCATCTTCTCCGCGCCCATGGTCGAAAAGGCGGCCTCGGAACTGGCCATCCCCGCCAAAGACCAGGCCCTCATCAACTACTGGTTCCGACACATCTGGGAGCTGGCCTGGCCCCTGTATCCGGGCCTGATCCTGGCGTCCTCCCTGGCGGGCATCCCGGTGACCGGGATCGTCGCGCTCTTGTGGGCGGGCCCGCTGGTGGCCATCGGCCTGGGCTGGCTCCTGATCCTGCGCCCGGCCCTGAAGAACGCGCCCAGGCTACCCGCCATCGCGGACACGTCCCGCAATGGGCGGGACTGGATCGGCGGGTTGCCGCTCTTCACGGCCATCGCCGGATCAGTGGGCGGCGAATGGCTCTGCGCCGTTCTCTGGCCGGGCAGGCCCATGGAATACGGGGTCATCGCGGCCCTGATCCTGGCCTCCGGGGTCAGCCTGTTCATGGCCCAGGCCAAATGGACGGCGGTGCTGCGGGAGGCGGGCAAGGACAACACCC
>Ga0265295_1001745_pt1 | contig 37123 bp, 35 predicted proteins | sample Munlansysbiofilm_FD_192503 | JGI IMG/M metagenome (GOLD analysis project Ga0265295, IMG submission 192503) | Leachate microbial communities from a municipal landfill in Southern Ontario, Canada - Methane capture system biofilm | ecosystem: Engineered > Solid waste > Landfill > Unclassified ... | reverse complement strand
ACCGCTACGTCCATGTGCTGCGCGTCCCGATCCGCCTTCATCCGATCGTCATCCTCGGCAACGCGGTCCACCAAGCGATCCAGGCCTACCACCTCGCCAAGGTCCAGGGGAGGACCCTCCCCCTCGCTGAACTCGAGGCCGTGTTCCGCCACGCCTGGCGCTCGGAGGGGTTCCTGTCCGCAGCTCACGAGGAGGAGATGCTCCAACACGGCGCGGCCGCCCTGGCCGCGTTCTACCGGTTCGAGGAGGCCTCCGGCGCGCGGCCGACGTTCGTCGAGAAGTTCTTCGCCTTCGTGGAGGGGGAGGCAAAGGTGATCGGGTACTGGGACCGCGTGGACCAGATTGGCGATCAGGCCCTGATCATCGACTACAAGACGTCCGAGGTGGGGGAGGAAGCCGCCGACCACCGAGCACGGGAGTCGCTCCAGCTTGCGATCTATGCCCTCGGCTATGAGCGGATGTTTGGGAACCGGCCCCACGAGGTGCAGCTCCGCTTCCTCACCCCGGAGGTGGTGGTGGGCCGGGCGACGCCGACTGACCGCATGGCCGACCGCGCCCTGGCCGCGATCCGCGAAGCCACAGCGGGGATCCGCTCCGGCGACTTCACGGCGAAACCCTCGTTCGCTGCCTGCTCCTCCTGCGCGTACCGCACGATCTGCCCGTCCGCCCTCCCCCTGTGATCCACGAGCGTTCCCATTACAATTTGCGTTCACGGCTGCGGACCGTCCACCGCGCGGGGAGAGGGGATGTCGGCCCATCCCAGCCCTGGGACGACGAGGCCACAAAGGAGACCATCATGCAGCGGGACAAGTGCGGGGAGTTGCGACGTGAGGCAGCGGGGCGGGAGGTCGTCCTCGCCGGTTGGGTCCACCGGGTACGCGATCTCGGCGGGGTCACGTTCGTGGACCTTCGCGACGCCTCGGGAATCGTCCAGCTCGTCCTGCGCAGCGCAACCCACCTGTCCCGAGAGGACGTGATCCGCATCGCGGGCACGGTCCGCCTCCGCGAGGCGCGGAACCCGTCCCTCCCCACGGGGGACGTGGAGGTCGAGGTGGAGGAAGTGGAGGTCCTGTCACGCGCGAAACCGCTCCCGCTCTCGGTCGCTGAGGAGGGCCTGCCGAGCGAGGAGACCCGGCTCCGCTACCGGTACCTCGACCTGCGCCGGCCGCGGATGCAGCGCAACCTGCGCCTGCGCCACCGCGCCGGCATGGCCATCCGCACCTACCTCGACCGGGAGGGATTCGTGGAGGTTGAGACGCCGATGCTGACCCGGTCCACGCCGGAAGGGGCACGGGACTTCCTCGTCCCATCCCGGCTGGCTCGCGGGACGTTCTACGCCCTCCCCCAGTCTCCCCAGCTGTTCAAGCAGATCCTCGTCACGTCCGGCGTCGAACGGTACTTCCAGATCGTGCGCTGTTTCCGCGACGAGGACCTCCGCGCGGACCGCCAACCGGAGTTCACCCAGCTCGACCTGGAGATGGCGTTCCTTGAGGAACCGGAAGAGCTCTTTCCCCTCCTCGAGGGGCTCGCGTCTCACGTGTTCCGGGAGACGATCGGGGTCGAGATCGCCCTGCCCCTCCCTCGTCTCCCGCACGCGGAGGCGATCGCCCGCTACGGGTCGGACAAGCCGGACCTCCGGTTCGGGATGGAGATCGCCGACGTGTCGTCCCTCTTCGCCGCGGGGCCCCTCCGGCTGTTCGCCGAGGTCGTGGCCGGGGGGGGCGCGGTGCGGGCGCTCCCCGTGCCCGGCGGGGCCGGGAGATCGCGGGGCGAGCTCGCCAAGCTCGAGGAGGTAGCGCAGGGCCATGGTCTCCCCGGGCTGGCGTGGGTCAAGCTCGGCGAGGCGATCACGTCTTCGTTCGGGAAACACGTCCCGGCGGAGACCCTCTCCGCCATTGCCGCGCAGGCCGGAGCCCATCACGGCGACCTCATCCTCCTCGCCGCGGGCAGGCCCGAGGTCGCCTCCACTTCCCTCGGTGACCTCCGCCTGCGCCTGGCGACCGAACTCGGCCTGATCCCAGAGGGCCGCTGGGCACTCGCGTGGATCGTGGACTTCCCACTGTTCAAGGAGGGAGAGGGACGGCTGGAATCCGAGCACCACCCGTTCACCTCCCCCCGCGACGAGGACCTCCCGTTCCTCACCCGCGACCCCTTGAAGGTGCGGGCCAAGTGCTATGACCTCGTGGTGAACGGGGTCGAGCTCGCCTCGGGCTCGATCCGGATCCACCGCCGCGAGCTCCAAGAGCAGATCTTCCGCATCCTGGGGATCGGGGAGGAGGAAGCGGAGCGGCGGTTCGGGTTCTTCCTCCGCGCGCTCGAGTACGGGGCGCCGCCCCACGGCGGGATCGCGTTCGGCCTCGACCGGTGGATGATGATGATGGCCGGCGAGGCCTCGATCCGCGAGGTGATCGCGTTCCCCAAGACGACCACCGGCGCTTGTCCCCTCACCGATGCCCCCGCCCCGGTGGACGAGGGGCAGCTGCGGGAGCTCGGCCTTCGCCTGGCACCATGACCAGGGTGCGGCTGGCCCTCCTCGGCGGGCTCCTCGTCGTCCTCCTCGGGTTCCTCCTCGCCGGGCTCGCGGGGGTCGAGTTCCGCGGGCCGCGCGGTGGAACGGGGGGGGACGAAGGGCTCCTCCCTGGACCGGACGGCGCCCTCCCCCTTTCGGGTCCGGAGTGGCTACTCGACGCGGTCATGGTCGTGCTCTTCACCCTGGTCGCGGCCCAGGTGGTGGGGTGCATCCTCTCCCGGGAGTACCGGGCGAAGTGCCTGCGCGGGTTGCTCCTCCTCGTCGCGCTCATCGTCGTGGCTGACGTGGTCACGAACTCCCTCCGCCCGATGCTGGAGGACGTCCCCGCCGGCGAAGAGGCCCCGCTCCTGGCGCTCCCCGGGTCAACCCTGGACCGCGAAGGCGAGGAGGAGGCCCCCCCACCGCCCCGCGTGCCCCCGTGGCTCGCCTACCTCGCCGGCGGCATCGGAGGAGGGGTCCTCGCGTGGTGGGGGGGGCGGCGGTTGTGGCCGCGCCCGGGGTCGGTCACTGCTGAGATCCAGGACGCAGCTGAATCCGCCACGGCCGAGCTCGCGCAAGGCCTCCCCGTGTCCGACGTCGTGATCCGGTGCTGGCTCCGCATGGTGGAGATCCTCTCCCCACGCGTGAGCGAGACGAGGATCCCCAGCCTCACCCCACACGAGCTCGCGGAGCGGCTCGTCGCCCTTGGGTTCCGCGAGGAGCCGGTGCGGGCCCTGACCCAGCTGTTCGAGGAGGTGCGCTACGGCCATAAGGAGAGCGAGCCCCGTCGCGACGAGGCCCTGGCTGCCCTGGCCGCGATCGAGCGGGCGGGCGGGTAAGGCGAAGCGAATCGCCCTCGGGCTCATCCTCGCCGGAGGGTTGGCCTACGCCCTGCGGTGGGTAGCGGAGTGGGTGTTCGACGCCCTCGTCCGGGTGGTCTGGTTCCTCGACTCCCTCCATCAGGGGGTCGTGTGGATCCTGGTGATCCTCACCCTCGGCTACCTCACCCTCCGCCTGGGGGCGCGGACGGGACCGCGGCCGACCGTGACCGAGCACCCCTCCCCTCAACCGCGGGACCGCTCAGAGCTCGCGAGCCTCGTGGCGGTCATCGAGCGGGCAGCAACCTCCCCCCGCGCCCGGGAGGAGCTCGCCCAGCGGTTGGCCCAGGTTGCGGTCGCGCTGAGGGTCCGGCGCGACGCGGTCTCGCCGCGGCAGGCGTGGGATGACCTTGAGGGGGGTCGTTGGCCGCCGAACCAGGCCCTTTTCTCGGTCCTTCACCCCAACCGGCGCTTTCCCTTTCCCGCGGCCGACTATCCCCATCGGCTCGCGGCGGCAGTGGATGCCCTTTCCCACTACGCCAGAGGAGGACACCTTGACGGTACGTGAGGTAGCGGAGCGCGGCGAGGCGGTCCTGTCGCGCATCGAAGAGGTCATCGTCGGCAAGCGTGAGCCATTGACCCTCATCCTGGGGGCGATCCTTGCCGGGGGACACGTCCTTCTGGAGGATTACCCGGGGCTCGCGAAGACCCTCGCCGCGCGCTGTTTCTCGTGGACGCTCGGGCTCTCGTTCCGGAGGATCCAGTTCACCCCTGACCTCCTCCCGGCGGACATCGTGGGGACGCACCTCTACCGCCGCGAGGAGGGGCGGTTCGAGTTCCGACCGGGACCGATCTTCGCCCAGCTCATCCTCGCCGACGAGATCAACCGCGCCACCCCCAAGACCCAGTCCGCCCTGCTCGAAGCGATGCAGGAAGGGCAGGCCACGGTGGAGGGCGACACGCGGCCGCTGCCGCAGCCGTTCGTAGTGCTGGCCACGCAGAACCCGATCGAGTACGAGGGGACGTTCCCCCTCCCGGAGGCCCAGGTGGACCGGTTCCTCGTCCGGGTCCGGTTCGGCTACCCGGAGCCCCCCGAGGAGGAGGAGATCCTCCGCCGCCGGATCGTCCGTGAGGGGGAGGAGGTCTCGCTTCCTGCGGTGACCGATCCCGAGGAAGTGCTCGCGCTGCGCCAGGCGCTGGAGGAGGTGTACGTGGATCCGGACCTCATCGGGTACATGGTGGCCCTCGTCGCCGCGACGCGGCGCCACCCCTCGCTCGCGGTGGGGGCAAGCCCCCGAGGGACGCTGGCCCTGCTCAAGGCTTCCCGCGCCCGGGCCGCGCTCGCGGGGCGGGACTACGTCCTCCCCGATGACGTGAAGGCGGTGGCCGGGCCGGCGCTCTCCCATCGGCTGATCCTCTCCCCCGAGCTGTGGACCCGCGATGTCCGCGCCGAGGACATCATCGCGGACATCCTCGCCCAGACCCCGGTCCCGAAGGCAGGCTGATGGTCAGCCGCAAGGCGCGGGTTGAGTTCGCCGTCCTGGTCCTCCTCCTCGCGGTCGGGTTTGGACTGCGGTTGGCGCCCGTGGCGTTCCTCTCTCTTCCCATTGCCGTCCACCTCGTGGGAGGGTATGCCCTCGCCGCCTGGGATCGCCGGCCACGGCTGGTGGCCCACCGCACCCTGTCTCAAGCCCGGGTGTGGGAGGGGGAGGAGGTGGAGATCGCGGTCGCGGTCGAGAACCAGGGCTCGCGGGTCGAGGTCATAGAGGTTGCGGATCCCCTCCCCCCGAGGTTCGAGCTTGTGGACGGAACGACCGACCAGATCCGTGAGCTCGCGACGGGAGAGGCGCTCATCCTCCGCTACACGGTCCGCGTCCGACGGGGCCTCTACCCCCTGCCCGCGGTGCGCATCGCGGCCGAGGATCTCCTCGGCTACGCGACGTGGGAGGAGGAGCTGCCGTGCCCGGCCGAGCTTGTCGCCCTGCCGCGGTTTGAGGCCCTGTCCGGGATCGTGATCTCCCCCCGGCGCACCCTCCCCCAATCCGGGACCGCCCGTTCCCGGCGCGGGGGCACCGGGCTCGAGTTCTTCGGAACGCGGGAGTACCGGCCCGGTGACGAGATCCGACGCATCCACTGGCCAGCATCCGCTCGGCTGGACGAGCTCGTCGTCGCCGAGTTCGAGGAGGAACGGGCCGCCGACGTCGCGGTGGTGCTCGATGTGCGGGATCGTGCGTACCGCGGGCAACCGGACCTCCTCGACCACGCCACCCGCGCCGCGGCGGGGTTGTGCCACGCCTTCCTCTCCCAGGGCCACCGGGTAGGGCTACTCGTGTACGGGGCCTATTTGGACTGGGTCTTCCCCGGATACGGCCGCCGCCATGGGGAACGCCTCCTGCACAAATTGGCACGTGCCACGATCGGCTCGTCGGAGGTGTTCGCGGAACTGGCCCACCTCCCGACCCGCCTCCTCCGGCCAGGATCGCAGATCGTCCTCGTCTCCCCCCTCCTCCCTGGGGACGCCGAGGACCTGGGGGTGCTCATCGCACGCGGCTACCGCGCGCTCGTGCTCGTAGTGGATCCGACGACCCTCGAGGATCCTTCCTGCGGAACGGGCCTCGAGGTCGAGCTGGCCCGCCGGATCCTCGCCCTCGAGCGGGGGGCGATGATCGGGCAGATCTTCGCAGCCGGGGCCCGGCCGCTGGTGTGGGACGTCCGCTACCCCCTCGCCCCCCAGGCCGTGGCCGCGTGGCGGAGGGCAAGGTGATCCTGGCCACGATGGGGATCCTCACGGCATGGCTCCTCTCGTGGGGCATCCTCGGGTTCACCCTCGATCCCTGGTGGTGGCTCTCCCTCGCCGTGCCGGGGGCGTGGGCGTTGGGGATCGCCTTCCGCAAGCGGGGCTGGCTCACGCTCGGGTTCTGCCTTGCCATCGGGCTCGCCGCGGGGTTGACCCTCATCGCCCCCCTCACGGGCGCCCTGGCCGTGGTCGCCCTCGCCCTGTGGAGCTGGGACCTTGGCCTCCTCTGGATCTCCCGCCTTCAGCGCGGGGAACCGGAGGCCACCCATCGCCTCGCCCGCGCTGCGCTCCTCCGCGCGACCGCGCTCTGCGCCGCCGGTTTCCTGGCGGGGGTGGGGTTCACCTGGGTCCGGGTCTCGATCCCGTTCTGGGGGCTCGTGGGCGGGGCGGTCGCCCTGTGGGCAGGGGGGATCTTGATCGTGCGGGCGCTCCGGACCTACGGCTCAGGCCACGAGGCAAGCGGGAACCGATCCTCCTCTTCCGGCCCGACAGGGTAGGGCTTGTCGAGGATCCCGTCCCCATCCTCGTCCGGGGAGATGAACCCCTCCCAGTAGTTCCCGCGGACGCCATCGTCCCACGCCGCCCCGCCGTCGGAGCGCGCGGGAAGCCGGCACCCCAGGAACGCGTTCTGGGCCACCACGATCCCCTCGCAACCGAGCTCGACCACCACCCCGAGGTCGCACGCCTCGATCACCGACCCCGCGAAGAGCGATTCCATGGTCCCGGCGAACCACACGCCCGTTCGGCACCGGGACACGTGCAGATCATACAGGTCCACCCCCGACGAGAACACGAGCCTCACCCCATCGGCGCACTCCTCAAGCCAGGCCCGGGACACGATCACCTCCGTGCTCAGGAACGCGCTGATCCCGGCGGCACAGCCCCGCACCCGGACGTCCTCGATCGTGACGTTCCTTGCACTCTGGACCTTGATCCCGGCTGTGCGTGCCCCCAGGACCTCCACATCGCGGATGAGGACGGGGCGGATCGTGCCCGAAATGAGGATCCCGTAGTCGTCTCCTTCCGCATCGATCCTGACCCCGGAGATGATGTACGGGTCGCCGAACACACCCCACCCGCCGACCACGCCGTTCTCCGGGGTGAAGTCCTGGTCAGAGGTAATGAGGATCGGCCCCCGGCGAACTAGCTCTGCCCACGCCGTCGTGGCGACGAGAACGAGGAGCATCAGCGAGAGAACCGTCTTGCGCATGCGCGATCACCCACTCCGAGCGTAGCCCGGCGGAGAGGGTTCCTCCCGGCCTCCTGTCCCCTCGCGAGCGAACCTCGGCCCCCCTTCACCCGGTACACTTCCCCCCTAGCTACCAAGGAGGTGGTCCATGGAGCTGACGATCCATCCCAGTGCCGCAGCGTTCCTCGCATCCGCCGCGGGGCCGCTCCTCCGCGAGGAGGCGCTCCACAACCTCATCCTCGGGATCGCGGCCCTGGTGAGGGATGGCCGGGCCTTCGGGGACGAGGCCCCCTACTTCCTGACCGTCGGGGCAGGTCACGAGCTCCTCGCGGCTGCGATCCGCACCCCGCCCTTTCCCCTCATCCTCGCCTCCCCGGGCGGACACCGCGGCGCGATCGAGGCCCTGGTGGATCACCTCGCGACCGCGGATCCGCACCTCCCGGGGGTCAACGGCCCGCTCGCTGCCGCCACCGCCTTCACGGACCTGTGGCAGAAGCGACGAGGGGTGCGCGCTCACATCGAGATAAGAACGCGGATCTACGAACTCCGGTCGGTCGTGCCGCCCGCCGGCGTCCCCGGGACGATGCGCCCCGCCAGGGAGGAGGACCTCCCACTCCTTGCCGACTGGGCGAGCGCCTTCCACGCTGAAGCCACCCCCCACGATCCTCCGCCCGATCCGCGGGCGATGGTGGAGCGGTTCCTCGAATCGGGGACGCTCGTGGTGTGGGACGACCAGGGCCCCGTCTCGATGGCCGGGAGTTCCCGCCGGTCGGCCCGCGGGGCGACGGTGAGCCTCGTCTACACGCCGCCCGCGTGCCGAGGGAGGGGGTACGCCTCGGCGTGTGTGGCCGCCCTCAGCCAGCTCCTCCTCAACCGCGGGTGTGTGTTCTGCACCCTCTACACCGACCTCGCCAACCCGACTTCAAATAAGATCTACCATCGGATCGGATACCGCCCACTCGCCGACTGCGCGGTGTACCGGTTCGAGCCCTAGTCTCGGGGGAGCCGGCGGCTTTACCGCGGCGATGAACCCTCCGCCGCCCGCTACCCTACCTCGGCAACGTAGGTCAGAACCTTCTCCACCGGCACCTGCCAGAGCGTGGTCGTGTTGTAGAGGCGAAACCCGAGCTCGTGGTTGATCTTGAGCATCGGCGCGTTCGAGCTCGCGTTCCCCGTGCGCACGAACCTCACCCCCGGCCGCTCGGCGAGGATCTTCTCGAGCATCGCCGCCTTGAGCCACCGCCCCAGCCCGTGGTTGCGGAACTCCGGGAACACGCCGGTCCCCCACTGGTGGACGATCTCCGGCTCGTGTGGATTCCAGGCGACCTCGGTAAACCCAGCGATCCGGCCGGTGGGGATATGGCGGGCATAGACCGTCCACCGCTCCACCCCACGCTTGCGCAGCGATTCCTCCTGGTCGCGGATCATCTGCGGCGTCATGTGAGAGTCCTCCATCTCGAGCTCACCGCGCGGGGCGGTGTTCATGACCTCGTGCATCTTCACCACATCCGCGAGGTCCGCCTCCGGGTACGGCCCGGCCCAGAACCCAAGCTGGAAGGCATCGTTCGGGGCCCGCTCCTGCCATGCGCGGAGGAACGCCCGATCCACATCCTGGATGCGGAGCTGGTTGATCTCTTGGATCAGCCCCGGCCGCGCCCCCAGGCGACGCACAAATGCCTCCCCATCCGGGGCTGTAGCGACCGTGCCCATGGCGAGGAGTCGGCGGCCGTCAGCGCGGGCCGCCTCGGCCACTGTCCCCAGGAGCGCGGTGCCGATCCCCTGGCGTCGGTACTCCGAAAGGACGGAAACATCGAACCATGCCAGGTGCCGGTTTTCCTTTGTGCAGTTCATCTCGAGCTCGGCACTGCCCACGACCCGTCCGTCGCGCCACGCCACCCACCACCGCACGCCCCACACCGCGGGGACCGACGTCATCGCGGTCCGCAGCACGGAAAGCTCACGCGGCGGGTCATCGGGCCAACACTCGGCACGGATCCGGTTCGATAGCGCGTGAAACCCCCGCATCGCATCCGACCGGGCGGTCGCGGGGTCGAACCGCTCGATCCAAGTCCTCGATCGGGACATCTATCCTCCTTGAGCGAGGGGCGATGATAGCACGTCCCACGGGGGAAGGGCGTCCGGGGACCGTCGGCGACGGGAAGAGGCCCGGCCTCCCCTCGCGCACCAGGAGGGCCATTGACGGAGAGCGCTCGGTCGTTTATCCTAACCCCCCTCTAGATTTCCCTTGCCTCTCTTGTTGGGTACTCGCGATCCATTTCAGAGGAACATGGGATGAAGAGCTCTCTTCCCGCTAGCTCGGGATGGGGTTGGTTTGGCTGATGGAGGGAACGGAATGAACGCGGAACACGACATCACGAAGGTGCGCAACATCGGGATCGCAGCGCACATTGACGCTGGGAAGACCACGGTCACTGAACGCATCCTGTACTTCACCGGCCGCGTCCACCGCATCGGTGAAGTGGACGATGGGCAGGCGACGATGGACTGGATGCCCCAGGAACGGGAGCGAGGGATCACGATCTCCTCTGCCGCGACGACGACGAACTGGAAGGGGCACCGCATCAACGTGATTGACACGCCGGGGCACGTGGACTTCACGGCCGAGGTCGAGCGCTGCCTGCGCGTGGTGGACGGGATGGTGGCCCTCTTCTGCGCCGTGGGAGGGGTCCAGCCTCAATCGGAGGCGGTGTGGCGGCAGGCGACGAAGTACGAGGTGCCGCGGATCGCATTCATCAACAAGATGGACCGCACCGGCGCTGATTTCTGGGGCGTGGTCCGCGAGATCCGCGACAAGCTCGGGGCGAGCGCGGTGCCGGTGGTGATCCCGATCGGCGCTGAGGAAGAGTTCGCCGGGCTCGTGGATCTCCTGCGGATGGAGGCAATCTACTACCGGGACGGGGCGGGGGGGACGGAGATCGAGGTCGCGCCGGTGCCGGCGGCCCTCCTCGAACAGGCGCAGACGGCGCGCGATGCTCTCCTGGAACGGGCAGCGGAGGTAGATGATCACCTCCTGGGGAAGTTCCTCGCCGGGGAGGAGCCGACGGTCGAGGAGGTCACGGCAGCCCTGCGGAAGGCCACGGTGGCGGGCAAGCTGATCCCGGTGCTCGCCGGGGCAGCGTTCCGCAACAAGGGGATCCGCCGACTCCTCGATGCGGTGGTGGACTTCCTGCCCTCCCCGGCCGACCTCCCGCCGGTCCGCGGGACGTGGGACGGGGTGGAGGACGTGCGCCGCCCGGTCGACGGCGAGCCCCTATCGGCGCTGGCGTTCAAGGTCCAGGCTGACCGCCACGTGGGCCGGCTCACCTACCTCCGCGTCTACTCGGGGGTCCTGCGGGGAGGGGAGTTCGTCCTCAACGCCAGCCGCGACAAGCGGCAGCGCATCGGCCGCCTGTTCCGGATGCACGCCGACCACCGCGAGCCGGTGGATGAACTGCGAGCCGGCGAGGTGGGCGCCGCGGTGGGCCTCAGTGAGACCTATACCGGCGACACCCTGGCCCGCGAGGATAGCCCAATCGTCCTCGCCCCGATCGAGTTCCCAGCGCCGGTGGTGGACCTCGCCATCGCCCCCGCCCGGCGGATCGACAGCGATCGGCTGGGCCGCGGTCTGTCCGACCTGTCCGCGGAGGACCCGACGTTCGTGGTACGCCCCAACGCCGAGACCGGCGATGTGGTGATCTCGGGGATGGGCGAGCTGCACCTCGAGATCATCGTGGACAGGCTCCGGCGCGAGTTCGGGGTCGAGGTCACGGTCGGCCAACCGCAGGTCGCCTACCGGGAGACCGTCATCGGGACGGTCGAGCACGAGGGGAAGCTCGTGAAGCAAACCGGCGGCCATGGTCAGTACGCCCACGTCGTCCTCCGCGTCGAGCCGGCCAAGGCGGGGGCGGGGTTCGAGTTCGAGAGCCGCGTCGTGGGGGGGAGGGTGCCGCGGGAGTACATCCCGGCCGTGGAACGGGGGATCGTCGAGGCGATGGCCGCAGGGCCCTACGCCCGGTTCCCGATGGTGGACGTCCACGTGGCCCTCCTCGACGGATCGGCCCACGAGGTGGACTCCTCCGAGCAGGCGTTCCGCACCTGCGCGACCACCACGTTCCGCGAAGCGTGCCGCAAGGCGGGGATCCGGCTCCTCGAACCCATCATGGACGTCGAGGCCACCGCGCCGGAGGCGGACCTGGGGGCCGTGCTGGGGAGCCTGGCCGCGCGGCGGGGGCGGATCGTGGCCCTCGAACCCCGGGGCCGGGTCTCGATCGTCCACGCTGAGGTCCCCCTGGCAGAGATGTTCGGGTACACGACCGAGCTCCGTGGCCTGACGAGCGGTCGGGGCCAGGTTTCGATGCGGTTCGCCCGCTACGAGGCCGTTCCCACCGCCCTGGCCGAGGAGATCGTCGCCGGCCGGACCGTGAAGGGTGCGTGCTAGGGTGAGGATGCGGCATCCCCTCCCGGCCTCGCCGCGGCAGCGGGGACCCAGTACGATCCCCACAAGGAGGAATGAACATGGACTTATGGAGGATCCTGCTCATCGGGACGATCGTGGCGGGCGTGGTGATGCTCCTCGTGCCCGGCGCGGAGGAGATCCCGGGGCTGGAGGGCGGGGTGCAGATCGAGGAGGGCACATATGCCCGGGAACGGGCCGGCCAGTGGGCAGGGGATGAGGCGTTCACGCTGTGGCTCGTCGATTCCGGCTACCGGCTCGACTCCACGGCGCAGGGGGAGGACGGGGAGGTCAGGGCGAGCCTCGTCCTCGATCCGAGTTGGAACCCGATCTACTACCGGGAGAAGGGGGAGGCACAGGTCTCCGTCCGCATCACAGAGGGGAAACCCCGCATCACCCTCGGGTCCGGCCTGTTCCAGCAGGAGACCACCCTGGCCGCGCTCCCCCCGTTCGCCATCCTCGGGGCCGACGCGGTGGGGCCGTGGCTCGCTGTCTACCGGTACCTTCAGGCCCACGCCCGTACCGCCCGGGTGGAGGTGACCGCAGTGCGGTCGGGGCTGCGGACGATGGCCCCCCTGATCGGATACCCACCAGAGGAGGTGGGCCTCCTCGTCGGGGAGAGGACGCTCCCCGCGGAGCGGTACCGGGTGCAGCTTGGGGAGAGCGAGGTCTGGCTGTACGGCCAGGGCGAGCTCCTCCTGGCGCTGGACTCCCCAAGCGACGGGCTCGTGGTCTACCTGAAGGAGATGCTCCCCGACGGACTCCGCATCGCCCCCTAGCCGCCTCGGGTGCGGATCGCGGACCTACGGATGACGGTCGTTCGGGAGCTGCTCGCCGTTCAGCTCGGTCCGCGTCCCGTCGGACCACTGCACGGTGAACGTCCCCTGAAACGCGTTGAGCCCGACGACCTTCCCGGTGCGTCCGTCCACCTCGATCCGCGCCCCCATCTTGGGGAGCCCGTCGAGCGCCTCCCGGTACTGCTCGTGCTCGTAGGCGAGACAGCACATCAACCGGCCGCAGACCCCGGTGAGCCGCTCCGGGCTCAGGAAGAGCTGCTGCTCGAACGCAAGCTCAAGCGGGACTGGCCGCAGCTTGTGGAGGAACGTCCGGCAGCACAGGGGCCGCCCGCACGGCCCCACCTCCCCCAGGATCCGCGCCGCGTCGCGGGGCCCGATCTGGTGGAGCTCGAGCCGCAGCCGGAACGCTGCCCCCAGCTCGCGGAGGAACTCCCGGAAGTCCACCCGCTCGGGGGCGGTGAAGTAGAGGCGGAGGAAGGTCCGCTCGAGGTCGAGCTCCGCCCCCAAGAACCGCATCGGGAGCGAGAGATCGGATGCCCGTTCCTGGGCCAACCGGCGCAGCTCCTCCGCCTCCGCGCTGCGGGCCTCGAACGTCGCCCGGTCCTCCGGCGAAGCGAGACGGGCGAGGCGGGTCCGCGGGGCGGTGGGGTTGTAGAGGGGCGACTTGAGGACCTGCACCAGCCACGTGGTGTGGCCCTCCTCCTCCACCCACAGCTGGCCCGGATCGCCCACCGCCCCGTCCCACACGGCGAGGTGGATGTCACAGAGCGGCCCCAGCCGCCGGACGAGCGCCCCTAGCTTCTCCGCGGCCACAGCACCACCACCTCCGCCAGAAGCCGTGGGTTCGCGTTATCGTCGAGTTCCCCTCGGGAGAGCGAGGCCTTGCGCGCCCAGGACAGGAGCACATCGGGCAGGAGGGTCGGCCACGCTGTGGACGCCTCCACCGCCAGGAAGCGGGCCAGCTCGCCGAGGAACGCGGCCACGGTCCCTTTCCCATCCTTGGCCAGCTGGTCCGCAGCAGAGAGGACCTCGTCCGCAGCAGCGCGGGCGAGGGCCTGGATGAGGTGGCGGCCGAATGCCCGCCGGAGAAGGGGATCCGCAGCGTAGGACGCAAACTGCGCCACGAGCCCGGTCAGGGGGAGGTCCTTGGCCACGGCCTCCGCCTCTTGCCACTCCCGGAGCGGATCGCGGCGCTCGGCGAGGAACGCCGCGGCCTCCTCGACCCGGTCGCCGAGGAGCGAGGCGACGAACGCGATCTCCTCTTCCGTGTACCCCGCCGTGCGGAGCGCAGCCTGGATTTGAGCAAGCGCGCCCGGGCACCATCCCAGCGCGCACCGCGAGCGCACCGTGGGGAGGACGCGGTCGAGCGCCTCCCCAAACAGGATCACCCCAAGATGGGGGGGCATCTCCTCCAAGAGCTTCAGGAGGGCGTTGGCCGCCTCGCGGGTCAACCTCTCCGCCGGGCCGATCACCGCCACCTTGCGGGCCGCCCGCACCGGGCCGTACCGCGCCCACAGGATGAGCTCCCGGATCCGATCGATCCCCAGTTCCCCCGCCTCGGCGATCCCCCACCACGCATCGGGGTGCCCCGCGGGGGAGGCCCCCAAGTCGGAGGCCGCCTGAGCTAAGGCGGCGGCGCGGGCTCCCGGTCCAACGTAGAGCTGAGGGATCATGCCATGGAGAAGGGTACGGGCGCGCTCCCGTCGGGACAAGGGCCACCCGGCCAGGTTGACGGACGAGTCGAGCGGGGTAGAGTTCCGTTGGCGACGAGCTTACAGCGGGGCGTGGCGCAGCTCGGAAGCGCACCTGCTTTGGGAGCAGGGGGTCGCTGGTTCAAATCCAGTCGCCCCGACCAGCACGGCATGCGGATGGCCTGAGCTCGTCGTGGGCGCCCATCCTCGCCTCACCTTAGGGCCTCCTGGCCGGCGAACGCGCGATAGGGGGACAGGATCTTCAGGACTTCGCGATCGGTGGGGAGGGGGGCGCCGGTGATCATGCGGGCGAGGAGCTCGCCCAGGCCCGGCCCGAGCATCACCCCCTGCCCGCACATTCCGATCGCCATCGCGTACCCCTCGACCTCCTGCGCCCAGCCGACGAGGGGGGACCCGTCCGGGGTCATCGGGTAGAGGCCGCGCCACGTCCGGCGGACACGCAGATTCCCGAGCCGCGGCATGAGGTCCACCATCCGCCGGGCGACCAGGGGCAGGAACGCGCTCGTCTCCCGGCAGTCCTCGCCAAGGATCGGCGGTTGCGGGGTAATGCAGAACGTGAACTGCCCCGAGGCGAGCTGGTGGAAGTAGTAGTTGGACGATCCGGGCGCGGGCCGGGTGTCCACGACCATTGGGGCGAGGAAGTGGGCCACCGGCTCCGTGACCCCCGCCTCGTGGGAGTCCGGCTGGACGGGGTGGTCGAGCCCGACGAGCTTCCCCACTGCACGGGCCCACGGCCCGGCCGCGTTGAGGACCACCGGCGTACCGTAGCGACCCCTGTTCGTTCGCACCGCCCGCACCCGCCCTTCCCGGACCTCGATCCCCGTCACCTCCTCCCCGAACTGAAACGTGGCCCCTCGCCGCCGCGCCTCGTCGTAGAACGCATGGCAAGCGAGGAGCGGTGAGCAATGGCCGTCACCGGGGGAGTACGTCCCCCCGATGAGCCCGCGGCGATTGAGGTCGGGGACGATGTCAAGCAGGGCCTTCGCATCGAGCCACTCGATCCCCAGGCCGTAGGCGTGCTGGATCACAAGGAGGTCCTGGAGGAGCTTCTCCTCGCGGGGCGTGTAGGCCACGAACACGTACCCGCCGCTCCGCCACTCGATCTCTTGTCCGTGGGCCTCTTCCCAGCCGGACAGGATCTCAATTGTGCGCTGGCAGAGGCGGATCTTGGCCGGGTCGGAGTGGGTGGCGCGGATCCCGCCGATCGCCGCCTTGTTCGACCCCTGCCCAACGCTGGGCAGGGAGTCCACCACGAGGACGTCGAGGCCAGCTTGGGCAAGGGAGAGAGCTGCTGGGGTACCGACGCTCCCCGCCCCGATGACCACAACGTCGTACACGCTGCCCCTCATCGCGCGTCCCCGTCGTGTTCGGCCCCGGCGAAGAGGCGGAGCGGGGTCTCCATGAACAGGGGACGGGGCACGTAGTCCCGCACCTCGCTCAGGGGGACCCCCTCCTCGCGGAACAACCGCTTCATCAGGGGGCCGCACGTCTTCCCCCCACACGCCCCCATCCCGGCGCGGGTGACGGCCTTGATCTCGTTCATGTCGCGCACTCCCTGCCGGATGAGGGCCCGCACCTCCCCCACCGTCACCCGCTCGCAGCGGCACAGGATCTCGTCGTCATCGAGCCGCATCACCGCCTCGGGGAGGGCGGACTCCCTCCCGCCGGATCCCACCCGGAACCCAGCGACGCGCGTCGCAATCTCGGCGGGGACGAAGAGCTTCACGAGGACCGTGCGATCGTTCCGTGCGATCGCCCGCACCCCTGTCACCACGACCTCGGCCAACGCCTCGCCGGAGATGTCCACCGCCGTTACCCGCTCCCCCTCCCGCACGGACTCCCCACCGAACTCGAATGGGACCGTGACCGTGGGGGCCCCCCGGTCCCGACGGAAGTCGACCAGGGTGATCGCGAGCCCCGGGCAGACGACGACGCACCTCTCGCACCCCAGGCACTCCTTCCCCTCCGCCGCGTACTCCGGCCGCTTCCGGATATCGTGGGGGTCAATCCAGATCAGCCCTTGGGGGCACACCGACGCACAGGGGTTACAGGGGATCTCCTCCTGGCAGTGCAGGACAGGGAACACGTCCCCCAAGGGCGGAGGCGAGGGGGTGCCCCGCGCGCCCGGCTTGGATTTGAGGAGCTGCGCCATCCGCTCCCACTCCGGCGGGGTCTCCACATCGGGCTGCCCCAAGGCGTGCGCGATCCGGCGCCCCGCGATCTTCCCGGAGAAGATCGCCGCCGACGCCTCTGCGATCTCCTCGGCATCGCCGGCCGCGAACGCCGGCATCCCGAACGCGCGGGCCTTGTGGTAGAACTCGTCCACCGGGTCGAGCCCAACCGCCACGAGCACCGTGTCGCAGGGGAACGTCTTTTCCGTCCCTGCGATCGGCCGGAACGAGGGATCCACGCGGGCGATCGTCACCGATTCCACCTGGTCGCGGCCGTTGGCGGACAGGATTGTGTGCGAGGTGTAGATGGGGACCCCCAGGCGGGCGAGCTTGTCCCGATGAACCTTGTACCCCCCGCACTCCGGCAGCGCCTCGACGAGGCCCACGACCTCGATCCCCGCCTGGAGGGCGTGGTAGCCGGCGATGAGCCCCACGTTCCCGCCCCCAACGATGAACAGCCGGTCCGCCGCCCGAACGAGATCACGGTTGACGAGGGTCTGGAACGCCCCCGCCCCGTACACGCCGGGAAGGGTGTTCCCCTTGAACAGGAGCGATCTCTCGCGCGCTCCGGCTGCGACGAGGAGCACGTCCGGGACGACGAGCGCGTACGCCCGCCCCTCGCGGAGGATCCCCACCACGCGGTCGCTGTACACGGCCAGGGCGACCGAATCCAGCCACACCTCGACCGACGAATGGCGGCGGACCTCCGCCTCGAGCCGCGTGGCGATGTCCGTCCCCCGCGTCCCGGCGTACACGGCGTCCGTGGACCCGAAGAACCGGTGCGTCTGGAGGACGAGCTTCCCGCCCAGTCGGCGCTTGTCATCAACGACGAGGGTTTTGATCCCGTGGGCTCCGAGCTCGATCGCCGCCGACATCCCCGCGGGGCCGCCGCCGATCACGAGGACGGGCACGGGGATGCGCGCGATCTCGTTCATCTGTGGGGGGGCGGGAACGGGTGGCAGCTCAGGGAGGCCATCGGCGGGCTCGACCCTCATCCCAGGTCGGACGAGGGTCATGCACGCCTTCACCGGCACCCCGTCTGCGATCACCAGGCACTGTGCGCACTGGCCGTTCGCGCAGAAGATCCCCTGGGGGGAGGCGTCCTTCTCGTGGTGGCCGAAGATCCTGATTCCATGAGCAAACAGGGCGGCGGCGATCGTCTCGCCAGGGAACGCTGGGAGCTCCCTCCCCTGGAACGTGAACGGGAACGGCTCGCCCCGCTCCAGGTGGAGGATAGGGTGGTGTTCGATCCTCATCGGAACAGTCCTCGGAGGAGCCGGGCGGAGGAGGAGCATAGCACGGGCGACATCGGGCGGATTCTACCGAACCAAACGCGCTGGGTCACGGTGAACGAGGGCCCATCCGCCACCCCACGCACGGCGAGGAGAAGAGGTGCGGAGACCCCCTTTTGTCCTATCTCCGTCGGGTGAACCGCCACTGCCGGGCAAGCCCGATCGCAATGAGGACGATCGGCGATAGGGGTGAGTAGATCAAGATCCCCCCCCGCTCACCATGGCCAGGATGAAGAACACCACCCGGACGGGCGTTGGATCGCCCCCAGGAGCTCAGCGATCCCGCCGCGCACCCAACCCAAAACCGCATCCGATCGGGTGCGGCAGAGCCCCTTCATTCACTCCCGAGTTCACCTCGCCCAGCGGGGGGGGCGCGAGGTCGAGGAATGGCGGTGGGCTCGTTCCCGGGGAGCAATGGGCACCACCTGTCGCTCCGCAGAGCGCATCCGATAAGAAAAACTCAAACCTACCGTGGGCAGCATCAACTCCTACGGCCATGTACCCGCCAAGACAATCCATGGGTCCTCCCAGGGGGGAGGGGACCCAACTGGGGCCTATAGGGAGTGCACGAAGTTCAAGATCCTGGTTGGTTCAACACCCGCGGGCTCCAGCAGCCAACCGAGAACGTTCCCCCCCAAAGTCTTAGGAGCTACACCCCTGAGCGTGCTCCCCGGAAGCTGTACCACCTGGAGCGAGAGGATCCTTAGGGTAGGATGGCCAACAAAGGAGGATCCGCTCGTGAAGGGGAAGAGGTACACGGAGGAACAGATCGTGAGGATCTTGCGGGAGGTCGAGTCCGGCACCCCGATCCTTGAGGCGTGTCGGAAGCCAAAGTCCATCGCTGGCGGGGCAAGTACCGAGGGATGGACCAGGCTCAGCTGCACCGCCTGAAATGGAGACGGTCCGGTTACGGAAGATCGTGGCCCAGCAGGCCCTCGACATCGACGCGTTGAAGGACCTGTTGGGAAAAGGATGGTGAGTCCTTCTGCCCGACGCCAGGGGGTACGGGTTCTGTTGTCCAGGCGGATGTACTCGGAGCGCGGCGGGTGCGTCCTGGTAGGCATCGCTCGCTCGAGCTTTCGGTACACCCCCCGTCCCCGGGACGGTGAGACCGTGTTTGTGGAAGAGATCCGTCGGCTGGCAACTGAGCACCCGGTGTACGGGTACCGACGGATCGCCGCCGTTCTCCGGCGGGAGGGCTCGTCCGTGAACGTGAAGCGCGTCCATCGAATCTGGAAGGCGGAGGGGCTCCAAGTGCCGCGCCGCCGACCGGGGAAGAGGCGACGCGGTCCGCCAGGGGAGGTGATCCGGAAGGCAGAGCACCCGAATCACGTGTGGACGTACGACTTCATCGAGGACCGAACGGAACGGGGGGGGGGAAGCTCCGGATGCTGACTGTGCTCGATGAGTACACCCGGGAGAGCCTGGCAATCCGGGTCGAGCGCTCGATCCGGGCGGAGCGGGTGATCGAGACCCTGGAGTGGCTGTTCCTGACCAGGGGATCTCCCCAGTACCTGCGAAGCGACAACGGTCCAGAGCTGGTGGCGAAGGCAGTCCAGAACTTGCTAGCCCACAACGGTTGTCGGACGATCTACATCGAGCCGGGGAGTCCGTGGGAGAATCCGTACATCGAGAGCTTTCACGGGACATTCCGCAGGGAGTGTCTGGACCGGTACGCGTTCGCAAGCGGCCTAGAGGCTCAAGGGATCGTGGCGGCGTGGAGGCAGGAGTACAACGAGGCTCGACCCCACAGCTCGCTTGGGTACTTGACGCCGGCGGAGTTCTCGCACCGGTGCAGGATGAAACCCGATCAGGCCACGTCCAGCCCGGTCGTAGACAGATCCGTGGCTCTCACTGCAGGTAGTACATAGAATGGGGGCACCTCAGGGAGCTACTTCCCTGACCGGCTGCTTGAGCCCCGACGACGTGCCGAGCGAGCGCTGGTGCAGGTGGTGACAGAGTGTTACGTGCGTGGGGTGTCCACGCGGCGTGTGGATGGGTTGGTACGCCAGCTTGGGCTCGAGGGGATCAGCAAAAGCCAGGTGTCGGACCTGGCCAAGGAGCTGGATGAGGTTGTAGAGGGGTTCCGCAACCGTCCCCTGGCCGATGGGCCGTACACGTTTGTGTGGCTGGATGCGATGACGCAGCGGTGCCGCGAGGGCGGTCGGGTGGTCAACGTGGTGACGGTGATTGCGATCGGTGTGAACCGCGATGGCCGGCGTGAGGTGCTGGGGACCGACGTGGTGACGACCGAGGACGGGGCGGGGTGGACGGACTTCCTGCGGGGACTGGTGGCCCGAGGGCTGTCAGGGGTGAAGCCGGTGATCTCCGACGCCCACGAGGGGCTGAAGCAAGCGGTGGCCAAGGTGCTGCCGGGCAGCAGTTGGCAGCGATGTCGGACGCACTTCATGCGCAATCTCCTGTGCAAGGTGCCCAAGAACGCTCAGGACGCGGTGGCAGCGATGGTGCGCTCGATCTTCGCCCAGCCCGACGGCGACGAGGTGTGGGCTCAGCATGCTCGCGTAGTGGAGCAGCTTGCGAGGCGGTTCCCTGCCGCTGCGGAGCTTCTTGCGGATGCGGCTCCGGACATCTTGGCGTTCACCGCGTGTCCCAAGGCCATCTGGCGCCAGATCTGGTCAAACAATCCCCTCGAGAGGCTGAACCGTGAGATCCGCAGGCGAACGAATGTGGTGGGGATCTTCTCTGATCGGCCGTCCATCCTGCGGCTGGTGGGGGCGCTGCTTCTGGAGCAGAACGATGAGTGGATGATCGCCCGGCGCTACATGAGCCTCGGCGTCATCCAGCTAGCCCGAGCAGCGAGACCCTGTACCGAGAACCTTGAGGAGGTGGAACCGGTGCTGGTTAGGCAACTCACTGCCTGATCAGCCAACCCGAAGAGGTGGCGATGCCCATACACCACGTTGACAGACGTGCCCCGCTTGACTAAGAGGGTCCACCCCGCTACAATGAACTTATAAGACATATGTCGTATACCAACATAGGGAGGAGGTGGTGCCCGAAGGGTGCGTGAGAGAAGGGGCAAGACCCGTCCGTTGTAGGCAGGAAAAGTAAGTGAAACATGAGCAAAGGAGGTAACTGTGAACATGAGGTGGCGGATTTTGGGGATAGCGTTTTTAGGGATCACCATTCTTACCATTCCAGTCTTTTCCCAGCTTGCCCCGAGCCTTCCGCGGAGCGAGACGCTGATCGTCGACCAGCTGACCGGCCGCACCGGGGCCCCTGACAACTTCAACGAATGGGTGGGCTGGAAGTGGCGTGACCGCGGGATGCAGCAGCTCATGAACGAACCCCTGTGGTCCATTGACTTCGCCACCGGCGAGATCATCAACGGCCTGGCGGCAACTCTTCCGGAATACAACGGTGATTTCACTCAAGTCACCATCCGGCTCAGGGAAGGCGTCTATTGGTCCGATGGAGTCCCAATCACCGCTGACGACGTGGTATTCACCATCGAGCTCATCAAGAGCACGCCGGGGATGAACTATCAGGCCCCCCTGGAAAGCAACGTAAACAAGGCATACGCGGTGGATGAACATACGGTGGTGATCGAGCTCAAGCAGCCGAACTCCCGGTTCCACACTTATTTCCTCGATCGGTGGGGTTGTCTGTGGATCATGCCCAAGCATGTGTTCAAAACCGTTACAGACCCATTGACCTTCCAGTTCAACCCACCGGTATCAAGCGGCCCCTATGTCCTCCACAGTTACGACCCCTCGGGCTACTGGACGGTATGGGAGAGGCGGGAGGACTGGGACAGGACGCCCACGGGGATCCTGTTTGGGATGCCTAAACCCAAGTACGTGGTGTTTAGGGCCTACGGCGATCCCGCCTCCAAAGTTTTGGGAATGCTCCGGCACGAGCTCGATAGCGCCGATCTTACGGCGGAGGCCCTCAAGGCAGTTTTGGCCCAGGGTAGGACGGTCCGCGCCTACCAGCCCTCCTTCCCCTGGGTGGTGAACTCCGACCCCTGCATCACCGGCCTCACCTTCAACACCATGAAGCCTCCCTATGATAACCCCGAGGTGCGCTGGGCCCTGGTTCTGGCGATCGACATCGTGAACTACGAGTCCATCGCCGTGGACGGGATGGCCCCGGTGAGCCCGCTTCACATCCCCTACCTGCCTGGATACGCTGCCCTGTTCTTCGAGCCCATGGAGGAGTGGCTCAAGGAGTTCACCCTCGATCTCGGGGGCGGCGAGACGTTCAAGCCCTATGACCCCGAGGTGCCGTTCAAGCTGGCGGAGCTCGCGCGGAGCCGCGGCTATGCAGTGCCCGAAACCCCGGAGGACATCAAGACCGCCTTCGGTCCCGGTTGGTGGAAGTACGCCCCGGACGTAGCCGAGAAGCTCCTCACCAAGAACGGCTTCTATCGTGACGAGGCTGGTAGGTGGCATCTTCCCGACGGGAGCTTGTGGAAGATCCGGGTCCTGGGCCGATCGGATCTCTCTCACCTCTCCACCCGAAACTCCATAGCCGCGGCCCAGCTGTGGAAGGAGTTCGGCATCGCCGCTGAGGCCGTGCTCAGTGTGGACTTCTCCAGTCTGGGGCTGACCGGCGAGTTCGAGGTGACCACCGACTGGCCAGCCTTCGAGCCCTGGGGAGCCGGTCCGGACCTGTATCGTACCCTCAGCCCGTTCCACTCCGAGAACGTGGCTCCGTTGGGGGAGACCACCCCTGGGCACGTATCCCGCTGGAGCAGCCCGGTAATGGACCAGCTGATCGACCAACTGGAGACCACCGATCCCACGAATGTGGGAGCTACCGCTGCTGTGGGCATCGAGTCTTTGAAGGTCCTCATCCAGGATATGCCCAGCATCCCCACCTTCAACTACACCGGATTTGTGGCCTGGGATGAGTACTACTGGACCAACTGGCCCGGCATCGAGAATCCCTACGCCCAACCTTATGTACACTGGGGGCCGTTCAAGTACATGCTCCCGTTCCTGAACCCGACCGGAAGGTAGGACCAAAGGGCCCCCGGGTGATGACCTGCCATCCGGGGGCCCATGCTCAAGGGAGGGCGATTGCGGTTCTTTAGACGCTACTTTCTGCCCAGGTTAGCCCAGTACTTGCTTGTCACATTCATAGGGATAAATGTGGCGTTCTTCATTCCCAGGCTATTTCCCAGCGACCCGGTCCTTGAGACGATCGGCACAATCCGATCGCAGGGCACCTACCTGGATCCGGCCACAGTGGATAAGTTCATCAGCGATCTGCGAGAGCTCTACGGACTTGAGGGGACCATTGGGGAGCAGTACGTTGATTTCTGGAAACGACTTTTCCGAGGAGATTTTGGCATTTCCCTATTTCAATTTCCTGAGCCGGTTTTGAGCCTCATCGGCAAGGCCATCCCCTGGACGGTGGGATTGCTCCTCACCTCTACTTTCCTCTCCTGGCTCTTTGGACTGGTCATCGGAGGCATAGCCGGATACTATCCGAATCGGCTGTGGGTGCGGGCCCTGGATGCCGTCAGTATGCTCGTAAGGCCTCTTCCATATTACATCTTCGCGTTTATCCTGCTCATCATTTTCGCCTACGTGGTCCCGTGGTTCCCGTTGGGGGGAGGGAGCAGCATCGGCTGGCGGCCGGAGCTAAGCTTCCGTTTCTTCGCTGATGTTATCAGGCATGCCTTCCTGCCCTTCATATCTCTCACCCTGCTTGGCACCGCTGCCATGTATCAGATGACGAAGCTAGTGGTGCAGAACATCAACGCCGAGGATTTCGTGCAGTACGCCCAACTGGGCGGGGTGAAGGGGCGCGCGATCATCTCGAAGTACGTCCTCAGAAACGCCATGTTGCCCTTGTTCACCAACCTGGTGCTTTCCTTGGGCCAGATCTTCGGGGGGGCGTTGATAACGGAGATCGTGTTTTCATATCCGGGCCTGGGCACCCTTACCTATCACGCCGTGGTTTCCGGAGACTACAACCTGATCTTGGGCGTGACCACCATCTCTGTAGTGGCAGTTACCACGTGCATCTTCTTGGCTGATCTCGTCTACCCACTTTTGGATCCCAGGGTGAGGTACAGATGAAGGTGATCCGCGACCTCTTCCGGGACTATCGGTTCGTGGTCAGCTTTTTGGTGTTGACAGTCTTGGTTGGCCTGGTGGTCCTGTCGGCCTTCTCCCCCTACGATCCCTCCAGGTGGCTGCAAACCCCCAAGGATCTTCCCCCCAGTCAGGAGCACCTGCTCGGCACCGACTCCAAGGGGCAGGACGTCTTCTGGCAGGCCACGTTTGCTGTCCGGAATTCCTTGCTGATAGCGATAATTGCAGCCGGCCTTTCCCGGGTCATCGCCCTCCTCATCGGGCTTGTGGCCGGCTACAGGGGGGGAGGCTGGGACAAGTTCTTCATGTTCATCACCGACAGCTTCCTCGTGATGCCGCTTTTCCTGTTCATAGTGCTGCTGGCCATGCTCCTTAAAGACAGGCTTTCTCTGGTCACCCTGGGGCTGCTGTTGGGGGTCTTCGGCTGGGCCTGGGATGCCCGGGTGATCCGGTCCCAGGTGCTCAGCCTGAGGGAGCGAGAATTCACGAAGACGGCCGTCCTCTCCGGCACGAAGACCCTGTCGCTAGTGGTCAAGGAATACATCCCACACGTGACCCCAATAGTGTTCACCACCCTGATAAACAACATGTCCTGGGTGATCGGGATGGAGATCACCCTGGCCATCCTCGGCCTCCTCAACATGGACATTCCGACCCTCGGGGTCATGCTCCAGTGGGCGATCAGCTACCAGGCGATGCTGTTGGGGTATTGGTGGTGGTACCTGACTCCTACCGTGCTTGCGGTGCTGCTCTTTGTTGCCCTGTACTGGCTTTCCGTGAGCATAAGCGAGTATTTGGATCCCCGAACCAGGATCCAGCGGGTGGGGATGGGATGATGGGAGAGCCCCGATGTGGATAGTGAAAGCGGATAGTCTTCACGCCTACTACGTCCTAACGGTGTTCGGGGCGAAGAAGGTGGTAAAAGCGGTCAACGGCGTGGACCTGGCGGTGGAGGAGGGGGAGATCTTCGGGCTGGCAGGGGAGTCCGGTTGCGGCAAGACCACTCTCCTGAAAGCCCTCTTCGCCGCCCTGACACCGCCCCTGCGGCTGATCTCGGGCAAAGTTTGGTACCGGTTAGAGAACGAACAATTGGATGTCTTCAAACTTAGGCCGGAGAAGGTCAGGAAACTGCGCTGGGAGTTTATCTCTTATGTGCCCCAAGGGTCGATGCACGTGCTCAACCCAGTGCGGCGGATCAGCCATACGTTTCAGGATTTCTTGACAAGCCACGCTGCCCAAGGCGCGAACCGGGAGGCGATGGCCCAGGCCAAGGCGCATCTGGCAGAGCTGGGCTTGCCCGCTCGGCTCCTGCGAGCATATCCCCATCAGCTCTCCGGGGGAATGCGCCAGCGGGTGACCATCGCCTTGGCTTCCCTCCTCTCCCCCAGGGTGTTGATCGCGGATGAACCCACCACAGCCCTAGATGTGGTGGTGCAGCGGGGGGTGGTCCAGCTCCTCCAGGACATCCAACAGCGGCTCCGGAACACGATCGTGCTTGTCACCCACGATATGGGGGTGCATGCAAACATCGCCGATCGAATGGGAATCATGTACGCCGGAAAGCTCGTGGAGGAGGCGCCAGTGCAGGAGATCTTTGCCAACCCCCTTCACCCCTATGCCAAATACTTGATCGGCTCCCTTCCCAAGTTCGGGGACAAATCGCGGCGGGAGAGCGTACCCGGAGCCCCGCCTTCCCTGGCCGAGCTTCCAAGCGGTTGCGCCTTTCACTCTCGCTGCCCGTTCGCCGCGGAGGTCTGCCAACGTGAGCAGCCGCAGCCAGTGGAGGTGCAGCCCGGCCACAAGGTAGCCTGTTGGCTGAAGCGTGGTGGGGGAAATGAGTGAACTGCTCCAGCTGAGGGAGGTGACCAAGGTGTTCTCCCTGGGCGGAGGCTTGTCGCGGATCAAGATCACCGCAGTGGACCGCGTCTCGTTCGTGGTTCGGCGCTCGGAGGTCTTTGGTCTGGCCGGGGAGTCGGGCTGTGGCAAGACCACCACAGCGCGCATGATCCTGGGCTTCGAGGAGCCAACCTCTGGGGAGATCCTATATTTCCGCAACGGTGAAGGCATCGCGCCGCTTTCCCCGCGGACGCGGTTCGGGATCGGTGGCATCCAGGCAGTGTTCCAAAATCCGTTTGAGTCATTCAACTCCCTCAGGCCGGTGGAGCGGTACTTCTTTGAGACACTCCGCAACTACGGTCTGGCTAAAAACAAGAAAGAGGCTTTGCAGATGGTAGAAGAGGCACTGCAGGCGGTGGGCCTGTCCCACCAAGAGTTCTCCGGCCGTTACCCCAGCGAGTTCTCTGGAGGTCAGCTGCAGCGGATCTCCATCGCCCGGGCCCTCCTCACCAGGCCCTCGCTCCTCATCGCCGACGAACCCGTGTCCATGGTGGATGCTTCCCTCCGGATGTCCATCGTCAACCTGTTTCACCGCCTTCGAGAGGAGCTGAAGGTGAGTGTGATCTACATCACCCATGATCTCGCCACCGCCTACTACGTCTGTGACCGCATTGCCGTCATGTTCCGGGGAAACGTGGTCGAAATGGGCGACGTGGAAGCGGTGCTCATGGAGCCCAAGCATCCTTATACCAGGCTTCTACGGGAGTCCATCCCGGAGGCCGACCCCGAGAAACGGTGGACCAACCGGGTGGAGATAGTTGAGACCGAACAAGAAGAATATCTGCGGCGGGGCTGTAAGTTCGCCGGTAGGTGTCCTCATCGCCTGGAACGCTGCATGCGGGAGGTCCCCCCGGATCTCAACGTGGGAGGGGTGCTGGTCAAATGTTTCCTTTACCAGGACGCCGTGACAACGGATTCGGCATCCAAGGAGGCTGACGCTGCAACCATTTAAGGATTCTCGGCTTTCTCCTGAGGTGCGGGCAAGGGACCTCCTTGAACGGATGACCCTGGAGGAGAAGCTGGCCCAGCTCGGTTCCGTCTGGAGCTACACGCTTCTTGAAGGGGAGAGATTCTCAAGGGCAAAAGCCGAAGAGCTTTTAAAGCACGGGATCGGCCAGCTTACCCGACCGGCCGGGGCCACGGGCCTTCCCCCGGAGGAGACGGCCGAGTTCGTGAACTCCGTCCAGAGGTTCCTGGTGGAGGAGGCGCGGCTCGGGATCCCGGCTCTGGTGCACGAGGAGTGCCTTTCGGGGGCACTTGCCTGGGGGGCAACGCTCTTTCCCCAGCCCATCGCGCTTGCGAGCACCTGGATGCCGGATCTCGCCAGGGAGATGGCAGAGCACATACGGGAGGAGTTGCTGGCGCTTGGCGCCCGACAGGGACTTGCCCCGGTGGTAGACGTGGCCCGTGACCCGAGGTGGGGGAGGGTGGAAGAAACCTTCGGCGAGGACCCGTACTTGATCGCTACCATGGGCACGGCCTACATGCGGGGGCTGCAGGGGGACGACCTGCGTTACGGCGTGGTGGCCACCCTCAAGCACTTGGCAGGCTATGGGGCCCCGGAGGGCGGGCTCAACTGCGCCCCAGCCCACATCCCCGAGCGGGAGCTCCGGGAGGTCTACCTATTCCCCTTCGAGTGTGCCATCCGCGCTGGGGGGGCGCTTTCGGTGATGCACTCCTACGGGGAGATCGATGGGGTGCCCTGTGCTGCCTCCCGCTGGCTTCTCACTCAGATCCTAAGGGGCGAGTGGGGGTTCCCAGGGGTTGTGGTGTCCGACTACTCCGGGGTGGAGATGCTCTGCTCTCACCACCATCTGGCCCGTGATAAGGCCGAGGCGGCACAGCTTGCCCTGCGGGCTGGGGTCGATGTGGAGCTCCCCGAGGTCGACTGTTTCTCCGGTCCGCTGCGAGAACTCGTTGAGCAGGGGCTCGTCTCCGAGGGCCCGATCGACCAGGCGGTGTCTAGAATTCTGCAGCTCAAGTTCGCCGCGGGCCTTTTCGAGCAGCCATATGTAGACCTTGAGAAGACAAGGAAGGTCTTCTCCATCACCGAACGCGCCGAGGGCAGAAGGCTCGCCATGCGGATCGCTGAAAAATCCGTTGTTCTACTTAAGAACGAGGGGCTCCTTCCCCTCAAGCAAGACCTCCGAGCCATCGCGGTGATCGGGCCTCATGCCGATGAGCCCCGTAACTACCTCGGGGACTACCATTTCCCCGCCCACATCGAACAGTTTTCAGGCGGCTCCGGTGAGGTTCCGAAGGGCGAGGGAGTGAAGCCGCAAAAGGCGGTAGCGGAGCTTAAGATCACCACTGTGCTCGCCGCGGTGAAGGCGCAGGTGTCGTCCACAACCCGTGTTCTCTATGCCCAAGGCTGCGATGTAGTGGGGAGTTCCAAGGAGAGATTCGCCGAGGCTGTTCAGATGGCGGAGGAGGCGGATGTGGCGGTGGTGGTTGTGGGCGACCGGTCCGGGATGACTCAGGAGTGCACATCCGGGGAAACCCGGGACCTTGCGGGCTTGCGGCTTCCCGGGGTACAGGAAGAGCTCGTCCGGGCGGTGGCTGGGACCGGTACCCCGGTGGTCCTCGTACTTTGTGTCGGCCGCCCCTATGTGCTCACCCAAGGGATCGATCAGGTGGGGGCGGCCTTGGTGGCCTGGCTTCCCGGGGAGGCCGGGGGGGAGGCAATTGCCGATGTCTTGTTCGGGGAAATGGCACCGGGCGGGAAGCTTCCCATCTCATTTCCTAGGAACGCCGGTCAGCTCCCGGTGTACTATGCCCGCAAGCCGTCAGGCGGCCGCTCCTACTTCTGGGGGAGCTACGTGGACGAAGTTCCCGAACCCCTGTTTCCATTCGGCCACGGCCTTTCCTACACCAGCTTTGACTATTCGGACTTAAAGATCGAGCCTGTGGAGGTGGCCCCGGCCGGGATGGTACAGGTATCCTTGAGGTTAAAGAACTCCGGGGACAGAGAAGGGGATGAAGTTGTGCAGCTCTACCTTGGGCGAGAACGCGGGAGCGTTACCCGGCCGGCGAAGGAATTGAAGGGTTTTTGTCGTCTATCCCTGCGGCCGGGAGAGGAGAAGCGCATACGGTTCGAGATTCCCGTGGACTCCCTCGCTTATTACGACCAGGATATGCACCTTGTGGTGGAACCAGGGGAGTACCGAGTGATGGTGGGGAGTTCTTCTACAGACATCCGGCTGACTGGTGGGTTCCAGGTGGTTGGAGACCCCAGGCCCATCCGCAGAAAGAGGAAATATTTCTCTTATGGTAAAGTTGAGGAGGGATGCCGCGATGAAGATCGAGCTTGAATCCATCCCCAGGTCACAGAAGGTGGTCTATTCCGTCGTGCAACGGATTCGGGAGGCGATGGACCGGGGGGATCTGCGCCGGGGGGACAGGCTCCCCTCGGAGCAGGAGCTGTGCGAGGCCCTGGGTGCCTCTCGGATAGCGGTGCGGGAAGCGCTGAAGATCCTGGAGGCCCTGGGGGCGGTGGAGGTCCGCCAGGGAAGCGGAACCTTCATCCCCAAGGAGCCCAAGCCGCCGATCATCGATCCATTGCTGTTCATGCTCTTTTTAGGAGACGCCGCTCCCGAGCACGTTAAAGAGCTTCGTTTCATGGTGGAGCTTGGATTCTCCCGCATCGCCCAGCGGAAGATCACTGAGGAAGGGCTGCGGGCCTTGGAGGAGAATCTGAGAAAGCTGGAGGAAGCCTATCGTAGAGGAGAGGTCAACTTGGAACTGGACCTCTCATTCCACCATCTAATCCTCGAGGCCACGGAGAATCCCCTGATCGTCCAGCTGGGCAAAGTGATCCTGAGCCTGTTCCACGACTCCATCGAGGCCGGGGTGCGGGAGCACCCCGAGGCGCCGATCCAGCACCATACCCTGATATTCGAGGCCATGAAGAGCCGAGACCCCCAGCAACTTGAGGCAGCTCTGCTCGAAAGTTATCGCTACTGGCAGGATCACCTGGGGCCCAAGAAAAAGGTAACCGAGGGAAGAAAGGAGAGCTCATGAGGAGACTTAAAAACAGCGTGGGCATCTGGGCATTTGGACCAAATGCCACCAGGTTCATGCCTGATGGTTACCATCCCGAGGCCAGGGCCGAGTCCACGGTGGAAAGGACCCTGCGGGCGGCCGAGGGCCTGGGGGACCTGGTGGACGGGTTCGAGTACCACTACCCGAACGAGCTCAACGAGGAGAACGTGGAAGATGTCAAGCAAGCCTTGGGTGACAAAGACATCTACATCCTTGCCCTGGGGACCTTCAGCGACCCTAAGTTCCGCCTGGGGGCGTTCGTAAACCCTGACCCCAAGCTCAGGCAGGAGAACCTAAGGATCACAAAGCGTGGCATCGACCTGGCGGCAGAGCTCGGGGCGAAGTTCATCATCTGGCCCGGTGGGGAAGGTTACAACTACAACTTCCAAGTGGACTACGTCCAGGTCTGGGAGTGGTTCATCGAGGGAATCGCCGAGGCCGCGGAACATGCGGCTTCAAGAGGGGTGACCCTGCTCCTTGAGCACAAGAACTCGGAACCGGCGATGAACATCCTCATGCGCAACATCGGCATGACCATGCATGTGATCCACAAGCTCAAGGAGCGGAGGGTGGACATCTCCAACGTCAAGGTTAACATGGATTGGCAGCACCTGATCATGAATGGGGAGAACCTGGCCGAGTACGTGGCCTTGCTCGCCCATGAAGGGCTGCTTGGCCACCACCACGCAAACTCCGGCTGGGGTACCTTCGACGATGACAACATCACCGGGGCCTCCTTCTTCATCCAGACCTTGGAGGTCGCCAAGATCCTGCAGATGGTGGGTTATGGCGCGAATGGGGAGCGGATGGGGTTCGACCTCTTCCCCTACACCGAGGATCAGGTGGAAGCGGTCAAAAGGGCGATCCTGCAATGGGAGTTCATCTGGGATCTGGCGGCCAAGATCGACGACGAAGCACTGCGGGAGGGCTGGAGGAAGAAGGACGCGGTGCGGGGCCAGGAGCTTGTCTACCAGGCGTTGGGGCTGGACAAGGCCTACATCGAACGGATCGCCGCCGAGCACCGTTCCGTCCACAAGGCTGGCTGAGGAGGGACGAATGCGGCGGGCAGTATTGTTCACCCTGGCACTCATCGCCCTCGGATGTCCCTCCGCTTTCGGGGGGGATGAAAAGTTCCTAGGGAATGTGTTCCGGGGGTTCTTAGAACCCTTGAAGTTCAGTCAATACTGGAACCAGGTGACCCCGGAGAATGCGGGCAAATGGGAGTCGGTGGAGCCTGGCCGGGACATGATGTTCTGGGGGATGCTCGATGCCATCTACGAGTACGCCATGGAGCACGAGTTTCCCTTCAAGATGCACACCCTGGTTTGGGGAAAGCAGCAGCCCATGTGGGTGGAGTTTCTCTCCCCTGAGGAAGCGCGCCAGGAGGTGGAGGAATGGTTTGCTGCGGTGGCGGAGCGGTACCCAGGAATTGCCCTTGTCGACGTGGTCAACGAGCCGTTCCATGCCCTCCCACCCTACAAGGAGGCCCTGGGAGGAGACGGGGAAACTGGCTGGGATTGGGTGATCACCGCCTTCGCCCTCGCCCGCACGCATTTCCCCAAAAGCAAGCTTCTCCTCAACGAGTATGGGATCATCTCTAGCCCGGAAAACGCCCGGCGGTACGTGGAGCTCATTACGCTCCTCAAGGAGAGAGGGCTCATCGATGGGATCGGAATTCAGTGTCATGCCTTCGATATGGACACGGTGGCGCCGGAGACGATGCGGGAGGTATTGGAGATCCTCGCAGCCACAGAGTTTCCCATCTACGTCTCCGAGCTGGACATCACGGGGGACGACGAGACCCAGCTCCGCCGATACCAGGAGAAGTTCCCCATACTGTGGGAACACCCTGCGGTGGCCGGGGTCACGTTGTGGGGCTACATTCAGGGCCAGATGTGGCAGAGTGGTGCTCACCTCCTGCGGCTTGATGGAACCGAACGTCCTGCACTCAACTGGCTAATGGAGTACGTACATCAGAGTGATCCATAATGCTACTTGGGTCTCTCGTTGGCCTTGACATCGGGACTGGTGGGGCTAAGGGACTTCTGGTGGACGCAGAGGGGCGGGTGCTTACCCGAGCTATGGTCTCCTATCCCCTCCTCACCCCCCGTCCCGGGTGGTCGGAGCAGGATCCTGAGGACTGGTGGAAGGCTTCTGTGGAGGTCCTGCAGCTGCTTTCGAAGGAGACTCGCGGGAAAATTGCTGGAATAGGGCTTACTGGCCAGATGCACGGGGCGGTTTTTCTGGACGAAAGGGGAGAGGTGATTCGCCCAGCGATCCTGTGGAACGACGCCCGCACCGGAGAGGAGTGCCGCCAGATCGAGAACCTTGTGGGGAGTGACAAGCTCAAGGAAATAGCTGGGAATCCGGCCCTGGCGGGGTTTCAGGCCCCAAAGATCCTCTGGTTGAGGAAGAACGAACCTGAAAATTATGCTCAGGTGCGCCACGTGCTCCTCCCCAAGGACTACGTTCGGTTCAAGCTCACCGGGGAGCTCGCCACCGACGCCTCGGATGCCGCCGGGACCCTCCTTCTGGACCTGCGGAAGCGAAACTGGTCAGATGAGCTCCTCTCGGCGCTTTCGATCCCTCGGGAGTGGCTACCCGAGGTCTTCGAGGGTCCGGAAGTCACCGGGAAGATAACCAGGGAGGCCGAAAGGCTCACCGGGATCCCCTCCGAGACGCCAGTGGTGGCCGGGGGCGGGGACAACGCGGCCTCGGCGGTGGGGGTTGGGGTAGTGGAAGAGGGAACCGGACTGTTGTCGCTCGGGACCTCGGGGGTGATCTTCGTCCACACTGATGCACCCCGGACAGATCCCGAAGGGGCGATCCATTGTTTCTGCCATGCGGTCCCTGGCAAGTACCACTTGATGGGGGTGGTGCTTTCGGCGGGAGCGTCCTTCCAATGGTACCGGGATAGACTGGCCTCGGAGGAGAAAGAGATGGCCGCGAGGCTAGGGCTTGACCCCTATGAGCTCCTCACCGCGGAGGCAGGGCGGGTTCCTCCTGGTGCCGAGGGGCTCCTCTTCCTTCCCTACCTTACAGGAGAGAGGACACCGCACATGGACCCGGATGCCCGGGGGGCGTGGATTGGCCTCTCCCTCGCTCACAGGAGAGAGCACCTCGTTCGGGCAGTCCTGGAGGGGGTGGCGTTCGCCCTGAGGGACTCCTGGGTGCGGATTCAACGCCTAGGAGAAAGTCCTCCGGAGTTTCGGGCTGTAGGAGGCGGGATGCGAAGCACGCTTTGGCGGGAGATCCTGGCTAGCGTGCTTGGAGTGCCACTGAGGCGCCTCGCGGTGGAGGAGGGGGCGGCCTACGGGGCGGCCCTCCTCGCCGGGGTAGGAGCCGGGGTGTTTCCGGACGCCCGGGAGGCGGTCCGCAGGGCGGTGCGGCTGGAGGATACGGTGGAGGAGCCGGATCCCGAGCTTGTGGCCCTGTACTCCGAGATCTACCAGCGCTACGTCCGCCTCTATCCTGCCCTGAAGAAAGCCAGGACGTTCCAAAAGGAGCTCGATTGATCCCCAAAGAGCCTTTCGGGAAGACCGGCCATGAAAGCAGTCGGGTGGTGTTTGGCGGCTTCGCCTTATATTCCGCAAGCGAGGCCGAGGCGGACAGGGCCCTTGAACTCCTCCTCCACTTCGGGGTGAACCACATCGATACCGCCGCCGACTACGGGAGATCCGAGGAGCTCATCGGTCGTTGGATGGATCGGCACCGGAAAGATTTCTTCCTCGCCACCAAGACCTCGGCCAGGACTTACGAAGGGGCGAAGGTGAGCATCGAAAGATCGCTGGGGCGGCTTAGGGTCGACCACGTGGACCTCCTTCAGCTTCACAATCTGGTAGATCCGGACGAATGGGAACAGGCCTTCGCCCCCGGCGGGGCGCTGGAGGCCCTGATCGAGGCTCAGGAGAAGGGCCTTGCCCGATTCCTCGGCGTCACCGGCCACGGACTTGAGGCCCCGGCCATGCACCTTAGCAGCCTCGCGCGATACAACTTCGATTCCGTCCTCGTCCCCTATAACTTCCCCCTGATGCAGCTACGGGACTACGCCCAGGACTTCGAGGCACTTTATGGGGAATGCGTGAGGCGGGGGATCGCTATTCAGACCATAAAGACCCTCGCCAGAAGGGCTTACTCGGGGAAGCAGCTCTTCAACACCTGGTACGAGCCCCTGACGGAAGAGGAGGACATCATTTGGGCGGTCCACTGGGCTCTCTCCCGCCCCCAGGTCTTCCTCCCCTCCGCCGGAGATCTTACACTTCTTCCCAAGTTCCTTGCCGCCGTGGCAAGCTTCGCTCCCGAGGGGGTACCATCGGAGGAGGAGATGCGGAAGATGTCCGAGAGGCTTGGGATGAAGCCCATCTTTCCTGCTCCTAGCGTTCGACAGTGGTAGACACACGGCGGGGGGCAATGCAGTTTCCATGGGCATCCTACGAGGGGCCTGAAAAGGTAGTGTCTACAAAGAGGAAGAAGCAAATTCCACTTTACGCATTCGCTTGGGAGGAGGGATGGACAGGGCCCCAAGGACCTTCCGCTAGGCGGCGGTGGGCTCTGGGGTCAGCTCTGCGGTCCCCTCCTTCGCCGAAAGCGTCACCAGCCGCAGGCCATCAAGCTCTTCCCGCATCCGTTCCCAGGTCTCCCCAGTCTCCACCTCCATCACCCGCACCAGCAAAAGTGCCAACCAACACAAAAGGACATGTGCTCGGATCCGATCCGGGAGGCGGTGGTATAGGGGCCGCAGGTCCAAGGTATGCTTGAGGGTTCGGAACGCTCGCTCCACCTGGGAGAGCTGCTTGTACCCCAACGCCACCTCCGCGGCCTCGAGGCTGGGGTCTGTGGTGGAGAGGATGTACTTGCCGTCTAGCTTCTCTTCCTGGCGGACCTTGGCCCGGTCGATCCGAAGTTCTCCCGTGGGGAGTTCTTGCACGTACCTCCCGTAACTGGGATGGCTTTTGAGCTCGCACACTGCTTTGGTGTGCTCCTTCCCCCGCTTGGCAAGGCCCCGGTTCAGTCACTCAAGCTCGGCTTCGAGTTCCGCTAGGATCCGCTCCCGTCTATTGCGGTCCCAGGCCGCCTGGACCTGCGCCCCTAAAACGGAACCACTTCGAGGGCCGATTTCGACCAAGACCTTTGGGTGGATCCCCTCGCCTTCGCGGATGCCGTTCTCATCGCGTACCGACCAGGGATGACCGCAGGAGCCCGAGCCATTGCGGATGCTCTGTTTGGCGATTCCGCAATCACCGGCTCTCTCCCCTGGCAGCTCCCGCGGTCAATGGAGCAGGTGTTGACGCAGCGCGAGGACCTTCCGGCAGATATCCCAAACCCTCTCTTCGAGAGAGGGTTTGGGCTTCACCTGGAACCACTCTCTTGGGTGGAGCCATCCAGAAATAGCGACTAGGGCTACAGGGAGGCACATTTATGGCAGGCGTTACTGTTGAGGACATCCGCGTCACCTACAACAAAGGGAAAACAGTTGCCGCTGCGGATGTTGCATTTGACGTTAGAGACGGCGAGTTCTGCGTGCTTCTCGGTCCGTCAGGGTGTGGTAAGACAACTGTTCTCCATTGTATCGCAGGCTTGATTCGCCCCGATAGCGGACAAGTGAAGATTGGTGATCGCCTTGTCACTGATGTGAAAAAGAATGTACACGTCCGACCACAAGATCGGAACATCGCCATGGTTTTCCAAGAGTACGCGCTGTACCCGAATATGACCGTACGCCGCAACATGGCCTTCCCGCTCGAAACGCGCAAGTTGCCGCGGCGTCAAATAGAGCAGAAGGTCCAGCAGACGGCGGAACTTCTTGGAATCGAGGAACTACTCGACCGGAAGCCGGCGCAACTCAGCGGGGGGCAAAGGCAGCGGGTTGCGCTAGGGCGTGCGCTGGTGAGAGACCCAGATGTGTTTCTTCTGGACGAGCCTCTGGGGAATATCGATGCCAAGCTACGCCTGCAGGTCCGGTTCGAGCTCAAGCGTGTGCAGCGCCAACTGGGCGTGACCATGGTCTACGTTACGCACGATCAAGTGGAAGCGATGGCCATGGCAGACAAGATCGTCCTCATGAACGAGGGGAAAATTGCTCAGGTAGGAACCCCTGATGAGCTGTATGAGACCCCAAAGAACCTGTTCGTGGCAGGGTTCCTGGGCATACCCCCTATTAACCTGTTTCAGTGCTCGATCGTTCGAACAGATCATGGGCTCCAGTTGGACGCAGGGGCGTTTCACATCCCCATACCGCCGTCTCTGTGTGAGCGTCTGGCATCTCATCCGGCTGAGAGAGGCATCCTGCTGGGAGTTAGGCCATCGGATATTGAAATTGCTGAACCAGACGTCCCTGGTGCTGTCCGTGCAGAGATTGAGGTCGTCGAGCCGTCAGGCGATAGCGTCGTTGTTCACGGTCGCATCGGGGACCTGGCGGTCACGGCCAAGTGGCCCACCATAGCAGTCAGCGAGGGTGAAGCGGTCATGCTGGCCATCCGTCCCGACCGACTCCACCTTTTCGACGCAGACAGCGGAACTGCTTTGGCGTCTAACTGAGCAAGGGCTGCCGCGGTACCATCCCAGCAGATCTCCAGGGCTGAGCTTCGATGGTCTGGGTTGAGTATCCCGGCGGGGAGTGGAACCGCACCAGGATCGGGGGAGGCCGGGATGCTTAAGAGGATAGGGGCACGACAGAATGAGCGTGGCTCCCCACGGAAGCACGGGTGCTGCGGAAATCATCCGCTCGTTTCCCCAAAGGCGGAGCTCGATCCTCCTGCGGGCAGCGTCGCGTTCTGTCGCCACGCGTGGAATCGCCAAACAACGGGCGGCGCTGGCCCCCGCGGGGGAGAACCCTCTGAAGGAGCCGGGGCCGGTTCACCCCTGGAACTCTGGGCTAGCGGAGGTGCACCCCCAGGTAGTACGGCCAGACCACGAGGGCGAGGATCGCCTGCCACCACAGGAGCTTCGTGAACGCAAGGGTAAACAGCCATCCCGCGAACCAGAACATCCCCGCCCACTCCCCTCTCACCCGAATGTCGCGATACGGCATATCCCCCTCCTTTTCGCTCATTGTAGCGGCCTGCCCCCGATCGCCAAATCGTGGAGGGAAGCCTCCCTTTCGGCCCGCCCTTCGCCGATCCAGAGGGCCGATCACGATGGCTCGGGGTTCGCTACAATCGAGGGTGATGCGCCGATTCTTGCTGGCCGTTGCCGTGTGGATCGCCGCCGTCGTTCCGGCGGGGGGCGAGGTGGTGCGCCTGTCCCTCGACGGAACGGTCAACCCGGCCACGAGCTCCTACGTCGTGCGGGGGCTCCGCGAGGCGAGCCGGTCGGGGGCTGAGCTCGCTGTCCTCGTCCTCGATACGCCAGGCGGGCTCGACACGGCGATGAAGGAGATCA
>Ga0265295_1001743_pt1 | contig 37143 bp, 51 predicted proteins | sample Munlansysbiofilm_FD_192503 | JGI IMG/M metagenome (GOLD analysis project Ga0265295, IMG submission 192503) | Leachate microbial communities from a municipal landfill in Southern Ontario, Canada - Methane capture system biofilm | ecosystem: Engineered > Solid waste > Landfill > Unclassified ... | reverse complement strand
TGGTACCGCTAGTCGGACTCGAACCGACACACCAAAGGCGAGGGATTTTGAATCCCTTGTGTCTACCAATTTCACCATAGCGGCATATGATTTTAGAGAAAAAAAAGTAAGTTCATCTGTGGCAGATGAACTTACTTTTTAAAAAGAAATTATTTAGCTACTGCTTCTTTTAAAGCTTTTCCAACTTTAAATTTAGCAACAGTTGTAGCAGGAACATCTACAGTTTTAGTTGTACCTGGAACTTTTGCTGTTCTAGCAGCTCTAGCAGCTGTTGCGAATGTACCAAATCCGATAAAGCTTACAGATTCTTTTTTTACTAATGCTTCAGTAATAGTATCTAATACAGCATCAACTGCACCTTTTGCATCTTTTTTAGATAAACCAGCTTTTGCAGCTACTGCATCGATAAACTCTGCTTTGTTCATTGGAGAACTCCTTGTATAAAATTAAATCGAGAAAACTTTATAGTATTTAAGCTTTGAAATAGCTAAAAGTTCGGGCTTTAGCAAATAAATTTTTTATCTTTTCTGTATCTTTTTTATTCAAAAGAACTTTTTATACAAAATATTCGAACAATTCGATATTTGAAGGGTTACTGTGCTAGATTTGTACAAAATCCGAAATTTATATCATCTAAGAAGGTTGTTTTTGCTCTTCTTTCTTTTTTGATATATTTAGTATAAGTGTTAAGAGTGATCACTAAACTTTTATGTCCTAACATTTGTGATACCCAAAGAGGATTTTCTAAATTAGACAACATATTACTTGCGAATGTATGCCTAGTTTGGTGTATTCCTCTTTTATCTAGTTTCAATCTTTTGAGTAAATCATACCATCTATAATTCAAATCACCAGAACCATAAAACATTTTGTTTTTTGTATTCATGAACACATACTCTCCGAGACCTGTTAGTTTTCTTTGTTCTTTCAAAAATACTTCACATTGTGAAAGCATATCGATGGTTCTTTCACTACTTCTTGTTTTAGGTTTTTTTGTAAAACCTCGTGTTCTTTGTCTTGTAATAGATATACTTTTATCCGTAAAATTTATATCTTGCCATTTAAGAGACAATATTTCGCCCATTCTCATACCACTAAAAAATGCAACTCCCAATATATTTTTAAACCAGCCATTTGCTAGATTTAATATCTTTTCCATTTCTTCTAAGCTAAATGGATTTAGTTCATAATCACTTTTAGAAGAGGGTAGAGTAACTAAAAAAGGGCTTGTTTTTATATATCCCTCAATTATTGCATTTTCAAAAGCTGGTTTTAAAATAGCAGATACACAAATAGTTAATGAACTTTTATAAGGAATCTCATCATACCAAGTTTTCAAAAACATTGGAGTTATTTCATGTGGATATTTTTTATCAAATTTTGGTAATATATTTTTTTCAAGTTGAACATAATAATTTTGCATGGATGTAGGTTCTAAGAGTTTTTCTTTCTCTTTTAACACTTCCTCGCAAAATTCTATAACAGTTTTACCTTTTGTTTTAACATCAAATTTTTTATAGAACTCATCATTTTTATAATGGTTTTCTAATAATTTGCGATTCTCTTTTGTATCTTTTAAACCGCTACTTTTACGAATACCATTTGCATAGATGTATAAAATTCCGTTTCTATTGTAGAGTTTCATCGTTTTTCCTTTATCGCTTTGAACTCTTCAATAGCACTACTTACAAAGATAATTCTACTAGTTTTATTCTTTAATTCTCTATGATAGTGGTATCCTTTTTTTAATACACCCATCCTTATATATCTATCAAGTGTACAGTCTGAAATATTGAGATAGATTTTAACATCAGCTCTTTTTGTTAAATCATATTTTGGTTTTAGCTGCTGTCTTAATTCTGTTAATTCAGTTTGCATTTCTTCCATTTTCTCAAACATTTTTGGGATTAGGTTTAGGACATCAAAATCAACTGCACTCATATTTTTCCTTTCATATTTTTTTAATAATTTTGACACTACAATGTGATTGTAAGAATTTTCCAAATTCTTCAACTGTTCCAACGCCGTTCGCAATCGCCAAATTATGAAGTCGTTGGAATTCTTTAAACGAATTAAATACAAACTTTCCAAGTCTCATCTTGAAGCTCCTGAAATTAGAAGTTGTTTATATTTTCTATTTTGTCTTTCAGTTACAAGTGTTTTTTCGCACTCATTTAACAGGAACATCCAATCCTTGCGAGAATAGGCATATTCGTTTTCTCTTTTTCTATAAGCCCAGTTTGGACCATAAAACCCTTTAAATGGATTTTCATCTTTCAGGACTAATTGCTTTTTTAAATCTTTGATTTCTTGTCTTAACTCTGATAGTTCAATTTGGATATCAGTATTTGATGATTTATTTTCAAGTTGTTTCTTCATCTCAAAAAACTCTTCTACTAATATAACTTTGAAATTAATTATAATTTCAGTATTTTTTAAAAAAGTCATAAATAAATAAGCTTGTTTTTCATTTAGATAATAATGTTTTATTATGTTAATTTTATTTTTTAAATTAATAGATTCTATTTCATCATAATCAAGTTGTCCAAATACTTCAAGTTTATCTTTATGTTTTCTAATAAGCCTTTGAATAGACTCTTCTGAATTTTTAGAATACTTAGCAATTATATTTTGAGTAGTTACTAAGTTGCCATTATGTAGTAAAACAATTTCGTTCATTTGTATATCCTTTAATCTTAAATTCGATTGATTAAAAGAATTCTATACTATTATAAGATTAAAGTCAATAGTTTTAAACGAAATTTAGAATATTTAAGTTTTTTTTGTTCGAGAATAGGACGGATTTTAAATCCGTGCTATCATTTCTTGTGCTTTTTTTATGGCATTAAGGATTTCATCTTTTCTTTTATTTTCAAGCATTAGCTCTAAAGCAACCTCTGCCATTTTAGGAATTTTACCACTTGCCCAAGTTCCAACTGTTGAAGCTGGAACATCTAATTGTCTGCCTAATTCAGCTTGAGTTATTCCCAGTTCTATACAAACTTTTTTAACTATGTTCGGCTCAATATTATAAATATATCTAAGTTCATCTGCATAATATGCTTTTAGATATTTAAATTCAGATTTTTTTTCATTTAATTCTTCTAATCTTTTTGTAATATATGAAGTATCATAATTATTCGCTTTTGCAATTTGAAATAAATAGTTAGATATAAATTTGTCTATATCATCATCTATTTTATAAATTCCAAAACTATGTTTACTTATAAAGATTTCTACTGAATTGCTATCACCATTAAATTCAATATAATCGGGCATCTTGTCTAAAATAGGAATATCTAATTCTTCTTCGTATATATTATTCATTATAGTTCCTCTTCTAATTCTTCAATCTTTTTTTCTAGTAATTCCAAAATGTAATCACCCTCAGAGTAATGTGGAACATATTTTTCTTTAATCATTTTTATAGAATTTTTTATATGATTTTCATCCATATCTGAAATTGATATTTGTTCAAATCCATTGTATCCTTCTATTCCCCCTTTGTTCCAATACCCTTCTGGTGCATCTAAAAAAGGAACAGCCTCCAGTTCTTTACTTATATCATCAATTGGTATTAGTTTCCCCATTATTTCTCCCTTTGTTAAAATATTGTTAAAATAAAATAAAAATTAAATTATATTCTACCAATAAAGTAATAGAAATATAATAAAATTAATATATTTAATGTTGTATATAACATATTTTATGTAGTTTAAAATATATTTAATGCTACAATATTTTTCCACTGGTTGATAAAGTGTAATTTTGGACATTATGTTCCAGCCCAGTGCTTTTATAAATTAACTATACTTCACTTCTTCAATACTAAAAGCTGTATATTTACAAGGTGTGCCTTTAGCTTCATTTTCTTTATTTATTCTAAACTCTTCAGCTTCTTTTTTTGTTTTAAATGTAGCTAATAGCCAACCACCTGTATATAAATCCCATTGGTGAACTTGATACTCTTTGACTAGTCCACTAAAATCACCTTTACATAGTCTAAATACTTCTCTTAGCATTATTTATTCCTAATCATGTATCATAAATGAGTGGTTACAATCTCTACACTTGCAGCCATCATTTTCACCAAAACAAGCACAAGACACATTTGTACTTTTGCATTTTGGGCAATGTAAATCATCATCAACAGTATCTTCTCTTTTATCTATGCCAAAATGTTCAAAAGCTTTATCAAACATTTCTTTTGTTGTTTCAGTTTCATCATCAAATACAACATCACTCTTATGCCTTTGTACAAATGTTATAATTAATCTTTTCACTTTATACAAAGATATTAATTCAATTTCAAAATACCAATCCTTATTAGCAATTTTATATCCTTTAGCTAAGTAATAATCTAAAATCACTTTTTCAAGTTCAGCTAGTCTATCATCAAATTCTTCTACTATTTCAAAATACTCTTCAATTTTTTTATCTCTATTTGTATAATTAAATTGAAAATCAATTAAATCTGTAATACGAGGATGATGTAATTTTATTCCATACTTATGCTCATATATAGCAACTTGTAAAATCTCATCTTTTTCAAAAGTAAAATATTTATTATATTCCCAGTCTTTTTTTAGTTTTAGTTTTGTTCCAAATTTCATTTTATTTTACCTTTAAAATTAAATTGCTATTTTTTTGAGTTCTATTTGGCATCTTATTTATAAAGTCATATGCCTTTTCTGTTTTTGAAGATATTGTATATGGAATAGATTTTTGAGTTGATTTTTTTATCAGCTCTTTAGCTTTTGAATAAGATATTGTTTCAGAATCCGAATTGTCATATTCAATATAAATGCCACTTTCACATACTTCAATAATTTTTATAATTTCTGTTTTGTTATTAAATAAGATTTTTTCATCTTCATTTAAAACATAATCGTCTAATTTTCCTAAGACTTCATCTATAAAGATTTTTCTTGCACTTTCAAAGATAAAAGATATTTTGAACTCTTTTTGTTTACAATTTTTGAAATATTTTATAGATTGCTCAATATCAAGAATTATAGACTTACCATCATCTGTTTTAAAAATATTACTTATTTTATTTATGTTTATTATTGATATCTCTTTAGTAAGGAGTTCTTTAATATCATTTTCTAAAATAGAATTATCTTGAACAGTTTTATTTTCTTTTAGATTTTCAATCTCTTTCTCGAGTTCTTTAACTCTTTCTTCTAAGATTTTGGTTTTATTTTTCTTTTCATTATATATTTTAGGGTCTTGAATAATAATCGTATAAGGTACTGCATTTTCTAACATTGCATGAATACCATGATTTATTTCTAAACAACAATTAGACTGTTTTCCCTCATTACCTCTTTTATATGCAGTAGTTACTATCTCACCAGAAAAATGACTTTCAATCCTTTCTTGTTTGTTTACTTCAGTCTCTGTTATCAAATCACCAACTTTAAAAGTTGCTTCTAAATTTCCCGTGGGAAAATTTTCATTAAATGTTTCTGCTTGATCAATTAAATCTTTTTCAGCATCTTCATATTTTTGCAATGCAATATTTGTTTCTTCTTTCTCACTTTTAGGCTCATTTATCGGTTTTTCTTGAAAAGTTGATAATGTAATTGTAAATCTATATATTTTGTTTTTTAAGAGGCTATTGGCTATTTTAATCCATTCAGATCCTAATTTTTCTAAATCTTCTAAATTTTTCTTATTAGCTTTTAATGTAAATAATAATTCATCTTTTGTTTGAAAAAAATCTTGTTCTTTATTGATTTTTTCAACTATACAATTATAATTTTTATCTTCCTCTAAAAAAGTATTGTTATGTCTAGCTACCAAAAAGCTAAAATTAACTATTGTAGAATAACGAGCAGTAAACCTAAACCCACCAGCATATACAGTTTTTAATCCAATAGGCTCTTTATACTCTTTTATATCATCCCTAGTAATTTCACCTGCATTATATTTTTGATAAACCTCTTTTTGAACATCTTTGTCTTTTACTCTTGAAATTTCATCCATAACTGAAACTGAAATATCTTTTTTATTTGTTGCGATATCTTCCAGGATTTCATCATTAAGTTTTAAAGCACTAAAAGCTTTTGAAACATAGCTTTCAGATTTACCTATCTTTTTTGCTAAATCAGATTTTTTTTCATATTTTCCAGAATTCCAACGCTTAACTATTCCTTTTGCAATTTCAAAGTCTGTCAAGTCATTTCTTTGGATATTTTCAATTAATGCAAGTTCTTCAATCTCATCTTCACTTACATCAATTATATGTGCTTTGATAGTTTTAGCTTCATTAAAAAGATGAGCTTTATATCTTCGTTCACCTGAAACTATCATATATCCATCATCTTTTTTTACAACTGTGATAGGTTGAAGTAATCCATGCTCTTTTATAGTACTTGCAAGTTCTTCTATGTCTTCAAATTGTTTTCTTGGTTGGTCAGGGTTTGGATATACTTTTGATATTTCTAGCTCACTAAATGGACTTATGCCACTTGTTTTAGTTTTACCAGCTGTTACAGCTTTGATTTTTGAAAAGTTTGGGTTCATTTGCTATCCTTATAATCTCTTGCATGATAAACTTCTTTTTTTTGTCCACATAAACCACATTTTCTAAATTCTGGTTTTAAATCTTTATTGTCTTTTTCTCTACCCATTTCTTTTGCACAATTCTCACAAGCATATTGATTTTTTAATGTATATGTATAAACTGCCATACTTAACCTCTCTCATGCCATTTATAGCCTAAGCTTTTAAGATATTCTTTTCCTTTGATAGTTACTCTATAATAAGGTAACCCCAATCCATTCGTTTGAAAAGTTGCATATTCTAGTTTTACTAATTCATCCCATATATTGCATTGTTCTATTTGATAATAGTTTCTATATGAAGTAGGATAAGGGTTATATCTTTTATGAGGCTGAACATAATCATTATTTTTTGTATGCGAAATACCTAAGCAATGAAGCATATATCTTATTTCTTCTCTAGGAAATTTTGAATCTTCTTTATCTGATAATTTCATCTCTCAATCCTTCAATCTCTTCAATTGCTTGTTTGTTTCCTGTATCAAATACACTTTTTCCAAAACCTAAACTATCTTTATAAATCTTTCTACTTCTTACGATTGTTTTTAGCAGTTTCATGTTTTCATTTTGGATTACATCTTCAATATCTTTAAAATCTTTTTGAAGAGGATGTATGTTATTTAGAACTACATTTATAGAAACTGCATCTATATCTTTTAAAATATCTTTGAAAGTTTGAAATCCTATAACTTCAGTTACACTTGAACTAACTGGAATAACTATCTTATGTGCTTTTTCCATAGCAGTTCTATTTATATCACTATCAAATCCACCAACATCAACTATTAGATATCCTTTATTATTTTTAAAAATATCAAGTAGTTCTGTAATTGTTTCAGGTTGTAGAACTTCTATTTCTGAGTCCTCATTTAAAGCATTTATAAAATATAAAGTTTGTTGAAAATCTAAATCAACAATTCGTACTGTTTTACCAGTTGCTTTAAGTGAATGTGCTAAGTTCCAAGCAAGAGTTGATTTACCAACTCCACCTTTTGTGTGTGCTATTGTTATAATCATTTTTTTATTCCTTATTTGATGTAAATTAATAGTGCAAAATTAAGAACAACTGTTGCGAAAACAATAATCTTGATTTTTGTAAATGATGTTAGTTTAGGCATAAGTTTCCTTACTCTTTATATTTTTTTTCTAATTTCTTTAGTTAATTTTATAACTTGTAAAGCTGTCTCTTTTAAACTTCCATTTATATAAGCATACTTTTGATTTAGCCTAGCAAGTTCAGCTCTTGAAACAAGCATTAAATTATCTAGTCTTGTATTGAGCGTGTTTTTATCTTTGAAAATTACACAATAACCTTTAGGTATTTTTCCGTGTTTTTGTTCCCAGATATATACATGAAGCATTTTCCATTTATTTGGTTCTTCGATTTTGATGTGCATATACAAACTACCATTTTTATCTTTTCTCGTTGAGATAGTTCCTGCTCTTTTTGTTTGTACAGGTCTATTTCCAGGACGAAAAGATGTTTTATTTGCACCTGTAAGTCCTTTTTTGCCTTTGTTTACAGGAATACTTCCTTTTTTAAAACAGCCATTATCAGGGCAAACAAGACCTAATTTTCTGCATTTTTGTGCTAAGCCTCTATGACTTACTTGTGTTTTAAACTTAGCATTGAAAAGTTCTGTAAGTTTTTTTCTTGGAGTTGTTTCATATTTTCTTAAAAAGTCTTCGTGCTCTTTTAAATATTTCATAATTAATCCTGATGTAAACTTTTGCCACTTGGGTATTTTTTCTTATAGTTAAACATTTCAGCTTTTAAAGATAAGTCCGCAATACTTATGATTTTATCTGCAACATTACATATAGTATTTGCTTTTTTAAGTTCCTGGCTAATATCTGTTTCTCCTTTAGGATTAGCTATCTTTTCTAATTGGTCAAACAGTATTTTATTTAGATTGTTGAAACTTTCATTTTCATTTGCTTTCACTTCTGTAGTTGTTTCTGTTGGAAGTTTCTTTTCAAGAAATAAATTTCGTAATTCTGTTGGTAAATCTTCTAACTTTACAAGATTAGGTATATATTTTTTCCCTTTATAGTGCATATATCCATTGTTATCTATCACAATACCTTTTGCAAAAATACTTGTCTTAGTTGGAATTATCTCAAACTGACTGTTTATTGCTGCTGCTTTTTCAAAAAGTTCATAGCTCATTTTTTAATCCTTTATCTTTTAGTGTATTTAGTCTTTGAATGTGAAAATACTTAGGTAAGAACGAAAAGCACCTTGTACGGAAGCACTTGCTTTTTTAAAAACTATTAACAACAATGTATAAATAAAATATGGAGTTAGGCTTTTCGTTCTTGCATAAATATTTAAAGCCACCTTTTTAAAAGTGGCTTTATTGGTTGGTTTGGTTGGAAATTTAACACTTTACAAAAAATTAAAATCCAAACTAATGTGATATCTCGATTCAAATTAAGCAATTTCTAAATCGCATAAAGGTTCTAAAGTTGGCTTGAACCTATGCACCAACTTTTTACAACATGAAAGATTTAACTCCTTCACAACTTTCACAAACTTCAGATGTAAGTGTTTTTACAGTATTTTCTAAGATTTCATCAATTTTATAGCAAACTAAATTTGCTATAAAACCTTGACCATCGATTGCTTCTAAAAATAGCTCACAATCAAATTGAACTTCAAGAGCCAAATCATTTTTATAAACAGGAAGTTTAAAGTGAATAAATCTAGGAATCTCATAGTTTTTATTTCCAGCTTTTACTTCTGCATCTATTGTAAATGCTTTTAATGTATTTCTTTGAACACTTTGAAAGTTTTTAGTAGCTTGTAGATTTTCAGCTATTTCTATGATATCCATATCAGCTGCTTCTTGATTATTTAATCCAACTATAGAACTTTCTAGCCTTTTTAAAATCCTAATAAAGTCTTTTTGGCTTAAATCTTTATCTAAACATTTTCTAAACTCTTCAAAGTTGTTTGTATATTGAAGTTCCATTTGACAATTAGAATCACCATAATCAGCTTCAGTTGCTGTTGAGTAGTTAAATACTGCTTTTATATCATAGTTATTGAAAAATATCTTTGTACCTTCTGTTTTATACTCTTTAACAAACTCAATAAAATCATCTTTATTTAAAATAGATTGATTAATAACATGTCTAGCAATTTTGTGTTTAAAATTTACACCTCTATTATCTTCAGCAACTCTATAATCTTGATGAATAACTTCTCTTCCATCATCTAAAACTGCAACAGGTTTCATATCACCTTTAAATGCACTAAAAAATTCTTTTAACATAATATTTCCTTTTTATTTTTTATCAAAAGTCATAACCAATTGGTCAGGTCTATTTCTTGAAGGCAAGAATGTTTGTTGATTAACAAAAAACGCACCAGTTATTTTGTTTACTGGTAAATTAGCTTTTGTTGTACCTGTTAATGTAATCATTTCATCGTTTGCTTTATGAATATCTATATTTATAGATATAGATGATTTTTTTTCATTTAGATAAGTTGATTTAACTGCTTTTTGTAAGTTCTGTGCAACTTGTAAAGCTAAGTGACCACCGCCAATACTTTTAAAAGCATCTATAAAAACTTCAACATCTTCTGGTTGAACAGTTATATTCTCTGACATATTTTCTCCTTTATAAATTTATGAGTATTTTCACTCTAAAGTGTCCTTTTATTAAGAAGAAGCCAAACTAAAATAATAAAAAGGACACATTACAATGAAAAATCCTGCAGTTTTCTTTTCTTGGTATGCAGTACAGACCAAATCGAGTTTATGGATTACTCTCAACCCCTAGATGCTTCACTATTTTCTAGTTTAGTGGCTCATTTAGATTCAACTTGAATCAAGGCTCTCGCCTAAAGCAAATTGATATGCTTGTTTGAAAGTGTAATAAATATACACTTAAATAAATCTTAATTAGGGTAATAATATTACACTTTTGAAAATTTTGTGATATAATTTTGAGAAAATTAATAAAAAGGATTTTTATGAAAGAAACACATAGAACAATAATAAAAGATATTGATACAAAAATATCTTTATTAAAAAAAGATATGCTAAAAGGCGATTTTGTGATTGATAAAGAGAGTAAGGCAATTTTAGCTATGATAAAAGTTCAAATAAATGAGCTTTATGCTATATCAAGGTTGGTAAAAGAAGATGAATAAAGATGTGGGTGAAATACTTTGTGAATTGTGTGATGTTGTAAATGAGTTGCAAAATAATAATAGAGATAACTATACTATATTATATGTATTTAAAAAAATATTTGAAGAAAAAGATGAAAAAGAACTTCTTCTTAAAAGAGCTATCCTTATAGAACAATGCGAAAGAGTCATTAAGGAACTAGATTACGATGAAGATTATTTTGAAGATATTTATAAAGTTCTTACATTTTCCAATTTAGATTCTAATATTACCAATATTTCAAGATTTTTGACGAAAACTCATAAAAAAATGATACTTGCTACTTTTAATCATTATAAATCTATAAAGAAGATACATGAAGTAGATGAAATAGTAGATTTAAGTGAAGATTTAAAATTAGATATTGAAAGTGAAGATTTAACAGAACCTCAAAGAGTATTAATGTACGAAATTTGTGAAGCTGTTGAAAATGCAAAAAAAGAGCATGATGTAGTTGGAAATTCTGCAATTAAAAAATTACAAGAAATTTTAATAGGTAAATTATTTTTATACAAAGATGAAATTAAAAGTATAAAAAGTGAAGTTATACAAGAAAAATTATCTAAAGTATATCAAAAAGTAGTAGAAGTGAATAAAATTATGGGTTTTGTGTTAAGTTTAAAAAATAACACAATTAACTTTTTGGAAATGATTGGGTTTATGAATTAATTTTCCCGAGGGAAAATATTATTCAAAATCTTTCCCTCCGCATGTGCTACATACCCATCTTCCACTTGCATTCATTGAGATTCCAATCCAAACCAAAATCCAAATAATACCTCCAATACCCAATGTAAAAGAGCCTAAAAAAATTGTTAAAAGTAAATGCAAAATATGATTTGGAGTTTTTCTTTCAACTTTTTTTTGTGCATTACAAGTTTTACAGAACTTACTTGAAAATTCTATTCCCATATATTTCCTTTTTATTTTAAAATAATTTATAAATATTATAACCTATAATAGCTATTAAAGTTAGAATAGCACCAACCTTTATTTTGAATATTAAATATTTAAAATTCAAAATTACCTTCCTATCATCTTTAGTCTTGCTGCTCTATTGTTTTTTTTAGAACTTACAACATGAACTACTTTATGATAAACTAATCTATCATTTGTTTCTTTATCGTCTTTTCTAATAGTTCTTATTTTAAAATTTTCATTTGTATTAAAAGGTATAAAGTTTATAAGGTAGTTTTCTTCATCTTCAAAAAATACTTTTATAGCACTTTCATCATCTATTTTATAATAAACCATATCTCCATTTTGAACTTTTACAAATGGATCTATTATTGCTATATCTCCATCATATATTTCTGTTGCCATACTATCACCACAAGCAACAACTGCATATAAGTCTTTATTCCATTCATCTTCATTTATAAAAGTTTTCATTTTCTCATCTTGTAAACAATTTATTTCAGCACTACCACATGATGCAGTTGAAATAACAGGTATAGATTTTACTTTATTATTTATATTTCTTCCACTTAAAGCATCAATGCTTGTATTTAATATTTCAGCAAAAGCATTTAGTTTATCAAGAGTTGGAGTTGCATTTTTACCATTTTTTCTTCTGTAAGATTTCATAGTATCTATTGTAATTTCAATATCGTATTTATTTTTTAGAATATCAATTAAATCTTGATTTGTATAGTTTTTATTTTCTATAAGTTTAGAAAATAGTTCTACGTTGAATGTCATATAAAAACCTTATATATTTTATTGAGTGCATTAATTATACACTTTTATAGTGTTATTAAATTACACTTGTTAAGTTTTATTTAAGAGTAATAATATTACACTTCATTTTATGAAAAGAGACGAATTAAAAAAAATATTATTAAAACACTATTCTAAAGATAGTGTCAAGTCCATCCTTTGTGGAAGAATGAAACCTTCTATTGAAAAAAGAATAGCACTAAATAATGAATTTGATATTCCAATTCTATCTTGGGAAAACATCAAATCTTATCTAGGTGAAAATATATCAACTTCTGTAAACGAAGGTGAAGTCCAAAAAATAAAACAAAAGTACGAGGTATAACTATGGCTACTGAATATTTACATATTGGAAATAAAAGACAAAAAGAGCATGGTTTACTTGTAACTATCAATAAATCAATAGTTAAGTATTGTAAAAAGAACGATATTGATAAAACTTCTTTTGCTATTAAAATAGGTCTTGCAAGTGAAAATTCACTTCTAAATAAACTCAAAAAGAGTAGAGAAGATACTGATATAACAATTAGTGAACTTATACATATTACAGAGATAACTTCAAACTATGAAGCACTTAAATACTTAAATGAAATGTTTGGTTTCGCAATGATTAGTAGTGAACCTGAAGAAGATATAACAGTAGAACAGTTAAATCAAATAACAGATGAAGCACAAATCGAATCAAATGAATTTTTTGCAGTTACGAAAATAGCAAATAAAGATAAAAAAATATCTGTTGAAGAGAAAAACAATATGCTAAAAGAGGGTATGGAAGCTCTTGAAAAACTAAAAGAGCAACTTGAAGCAATAAGAAAAATAAAACCTTTTGATTTAGAGAATGATGAAGATGAATGAAGCACTACATTTATTTAGAATTTTTAAATCGAATAAAAAAATCAAACTTAAAAAGCTTGATTTAAAAGATGCAGTTCAAGTGAAAATATGAAAGATATGAAAACAATCATAAAAGATACTAAGAAATATCTTGAAAATCTTAAAAAAGGTGTTAAAAATGGCTAATAATCAAGATGATATTTTAACTTACTTAAAAAATGGGAATGTTATATCTCCTGCAGTTGCAGCACATGAATTTAATTGTTATTGTTTAGCAGCTGTAATAAAAAAACTTAGAGATAAAGGTAACGAAATACTTGCAAGAGAAATACCAGGAACAAGAACAAAAGAATATTATATGGAGTTATTAGGTGAATAATAATTTGAATATTGAAAAAGCAGTTTTAAGCTCTATATTTTTTGATTATGAAAATATATATATAGCAAAAGAGAGTTTAACTCCAAAAGATTTTTATTTTCCTGCTTATCAAAAAATATATAGTGCAATGTTAAAACTTCATAGTGAAGATATGCCAATAGATGAAGACTTTTTAAGAAAAAAACTTGATTCAAAAGATGTTGATGATTCTGTGATTCTTGATATATTTACTGCAAATCCTATTACAAATATAAAAGCTTATGTAAAAGATATAAAAGATGCTTCAGTTAAAAGAGAGTTAGTCTCTTTAGCCACAACCATCAAAAAAGTAGCAATAGAAGATGATATAAGTTCTACTGAAGCTGTTGCAACTGTAGAAGATGAATTATATAAGATAACTGATACTTCACGAACCTACAATAGTAGAAATATTTCCCAAATTGTTGATTCTTTTAAACAAAAACATAGTTTAGCAGGAAGTCAAGAGGGCTTAGATAGATTTATTAAAACAGGTATAACTAACTTTGATAATAAATTTAAAGGATTTGAACCAGGTAGTTATGTTATTGTTGGTGCTCGTCCCTCTATGGGTAAAACTTCTTTAGCTCTACAAATAGCTCTTACAAATATCAAAAGAAAAAAAGGTGTAGTAGTAGATAGTTTGGAAATGAGTGCTGAAGATTTAATAATGCGTATGGTTGCCCAAGAAAATCAAGAGGATATAAGTGATTTACTATCTGGACTTGTAAAAGATTTTGACAGTTTTCAAAAAACTTTAGATTATTTTGCTACCAATAAATATTTGCACATAGATGATAAAGTGCTTACTTTTAATCAACTCAAATCTAAATTCCTAAAAATCAAAAGAGCAAGAGATAAAGCTGGATTACCAACTGATGTTTGGATAATTGATCATATTGGGTATGTAAAAACAAACTGGAAGTTTAAGCGACACGAAGAGTTAAGTATTGGAAGTAAAATGTTAAAAGAGTTGGCTAAGGAATTAGGTATAACTATTATTGTTTTATCTCAATTAAATAGAACTGTAACTGATAGAAAAGGCTTAGCTAAGAACAAACCACAAATGAGCGATTTAAAGGACTCAGGTAGTTTAGAAGAAGATGCTGACTATATAGTTTTCCCACATCGTGATTCATACTTTGAATCTAAAGAAAAAAATATTATTGAAAATCCAGTAAATGATGCAATTATAATTGTTGATAAAAACAGAAATGGTCCTTGTGGTGTAATTAAAACTCAATATAAAGGTCCAACAACTACTTTTGGTAGTTTCCCTGTTATAGAACTTATATATGCTAAAGATGAAAACAAGGAAGTAGATGTTCCTAAGATATTTATGTAATTGTAATGGAAATAGTTTTGTTTAGAACAGGAGAAAAGATAGAAGTGAATACACCAAAAGAGCTAAAAGAAATATTGAAGTACTGTAATCCTTTGATGATGAACTTCTATAAAAAACAATTACCAATGCTTGAGATAAAAGGCTTTGGAGAAAGTATTGAGATTAATAAAATAGGTATAACTAAATGAAAACACACGGAGTTTATATCCCTTCCGATTATTATCGTGAGCTAAAATTTAAAAAGAACAATAGAACAAAAGCTAGGGCTTTTATGGAGTATTATGATGATAATGACATGGGTGAACATAATAGTGTGAGATTCTATGCAAATAGCTGGAGTGTTGCTATTGGTACTGCTCATGGTTGGATAGATGATTTTAAAATAGAAATAGATAAGTATTATGCTACTAGACAGCTTATGAATGAGAAACAATATAGTTACGCAAAAAATCAAAATGAACACTTTGAACAAAATGAAGTGAACAAAAAAGAGCCTACAAATAACGATAATATCAGAACAGTTAAAATAACTACTGAACAAAATGAACATAATGAAATGAACAAAGGATTAACTGCTTCTTTATCTAATAATATAAATGCAGATTCTAACGAATCAGCAGATGAAAACCTTGGTTCTAAAAAGAAAAGTTATAGTGCAAATTTTGAAATCCTTTGGAATAGATATGATAAAAAAACTTCTAATAAAGGTAGAAGTCAAACTATCTATAACAAGAAGTGGAAAAAAACAGATATTAAAATAATGCTTGAAGCCATAGATAAATATAAATCTTCAATCGATTTAACTTATCTAAAAGATTTTGATGGTTTCTTAAACGGATTGATTGAAACATATATTCCAAGAAGAGCTTGGGTTATTGATTCAAAAGAACAAAAACATTTAGGTTGGTTTTATGATAGTGAAAATAAATTTATTAGTGATAGTTTTGTACCTCTAAAACTTGAGAGTTCTTATATTGCTGATTATATTGCTAATAAAAGATTTGGATATATAGGAGCATAAATGATTGATAGAGATGATATAAAAAATATGATAGATAGATTTTCAAATCTTGAACAAAAACAACTGCCTTTTGCTCAAATCTTAGCAACTAATGATTTAGCTTTTGCAACTCAAAATAGAGAAAAAGTAGAAACACTTGCTAATTTAGCTTTTAAAAGAAATATTCCAAACACAATAAGAGTAACAAAAGCTACTAAGTCAATTTCTTTTGCTGAGATATTCTTAAATCAAAAATCTTGGACTTATTATGCATTGAAACAACATTATTTAGGTGGAGATAGACATAGTAAAGGATTGGAAAACTATTTAAAATCTAAACATTTATTAGAAAGTAACGAGTTTCTAATACCTATGAATGGGATAAAAAGAACTGCTTCTAAAATTATAATGCAAGAGTTAAAGAATAAAAATCTTAACTTTTATGTCATACCTTCGAGAATTTCATATTCAAATTCAGGAATTTATCAAAGAAATAATCAAAAACACAATAGAACAATTATGTTATTTAAAATTGTTAGGAAAGCAAAATATAAAAAAGTTCTTGATTTAGAAAAAACATTAAAAAAAGAGTTTCAAAAAAATGGAATTAGATATTTTAAAAATAGGTTGGAATATGCAATTAAAACAGCTAAATAATAAAATAGGTTCTTCCCCAGTTTTAAAACTCTCGAGGGTAATGCGTGCCTCGATAAATACAGTGTTTGTGAAATTTTAACTTGGTTGACAGATTTTTAATTGAAGGAGTAGCAGTTGACAGATGATGATATTTATATAAGCCAATCAGATTTTACAAGAAAATGGAATGAAATTAATCCAAAAGATACTGTTTCAAGACAATATATTTCAAAATTAGTTAATACAGGAGAATTTCCGCAAAAAGACAAAAAAATACCTTTCAATAAATGTAAAAGTATTTTAGAAGATAAAAAAAACAATCCTGAAAGAGAGGCTCAAAGAGAAGCAAATAAAGCTAAAAAAGAAGGAAGCATTGGATTATTTAATGAAGAAAATATTTATGAATGTACACTTGCAGATTTAAATGAACAAGAAAAAGAAGAATTTTACAAAACTAGATTGGAAATTGAAGATTTATCTAAAGAAATTGATGAAAACTTAGATGACGATTCTTTTAAAAATAAAAGTTTTAATGATATAAAAAAGTTAAAAGAATATTATCAAGGATTGAAAGCAAAATTAGATTATGAAAAAGAGTGTGAATTATTAGTTTTAAAAGAGGATGTTGAAAGAGCTGCTTATGAAGTTTCAAGAATTACAAGAAATAAATTATTATCAATTCCTGCAAGGGTATCTTCAATTGTTGCTTCAATGAATGATAAAAGAGAAGTTCAAAGTTATATTTATGATGAAATATATAATGCTCTTAGTGAATTAGAAAGAGAATTACAGATATGAGTGCTAATCCATTTATATTAGGTTTCAGAAAAGGAATAAGACCTGATAAAACTCTTAGCATTTCTCAATGGGCTGATAATAAAAGACAAATACCAAAAGAAGGTGCGGCAGAACCAGGTCAGTGGAGAACATCAAGATTCCCCTTTTTACGTGAAGTCATGGATGAATTAAGTCCACAATCTCCAACTCAACAAGTAAAGGTTATTAAAGGTACTCAAGTTGGTGGAACTGAAATAGGGAATAACTTCTTATTATCAACAATTGACCAAAATCCAAGAAGTATGCTTTTACTTTTACCAACTGAAAAGTTAATGAAAAATCATAGGGTAATGAAATTACAACCATCTATTGAAGCAATGCCTGATTTAGATAAAAAAATAAAAAGAGGAAAAACAAAATCAGATATTGGTGATAATGATAAAATGAGTTTTGCAGGTGGAAGTCTAATCTTTGGGCATAGTAATTCTACTGCAAATTATAGATCTTTATCTTTCCCATATATTTGTTTAGATGATGTTGATGCTTTTCCTCTTGATGTAAATGAAGAAGGTTCTCCTATGGAACTTGCAAAAAAACGAGCAGATACATTTGCAGATAGAAAAATATATATTAATTCTACACCAACAATTGCAGGGGAAAGTAATATTGAATTAGAGTTTGAAGAAAGTGACCAAAGAGAATATTTTATGCCTTGTCCTGAATGTAATGAAATGGTGTATTTTAAACATGAATCTTTTTATATCCCATATGATAAAGAAAATTATAAATTGATTGGTGATGTAAAATATATCTGTGAGCATTGTGGTTCTATGATAGATGAATTTAGAAAAACTTGGATGATGGATGAAAAAAATGGTGCAAAATGGATTCCTTTAAATCCTGGTCATGCTCACAAAGGTTATAGAATACCATCTTTTTTATCTCCAGTGGGTTTTTTATCTTGGAATGAGATTTATACAGAGTGGGTAGAAGCTCAAAAGCTTATGAAAAGAGGTAATGACACAAAACTAAAAACTTGGACAAACACAAGAGCTGGAAGAGTTTGGGAACAGCAGTTTGAAAAACTTGAAGTGGATTTTCTACTTGAAAAAAGAGAAGAATATGATTTTGAAGTACCAAATGGTGTTTTGATATTAATAGCTGCAGTTGATACACAAGATAATAGACTTGAACTTGAAGTTGTTGGTTTTGGTGAAAATGATGAAAAATGGGCAATAGATAGACAACAGTTTTTAGGTGATCCTGCTCAGCTTGATGTTTGGAAGGAATTGGATGATTATATATTTAATACAACTTTTACTCATCAAGATGGAGAGATGAAAATATATGCAACAGGAGTTGATAGTGGTGGAAACAAAACAAAACATGTAATGAATTATTGTAAAAATAGATTGTCTAAAAGAGTATATGCATTAAAAGGTGCACAAGCATTAGATGCACCACTTATTAGTGCAAGAGATGCAAATAAATCTAAATATAAAACTCCATTTTATATGGTTGGTGTTAAACAAACAAAAGATGATGTATTTGGCTCATTAAAAATAAATACTCCAGGTGCAAGTTATCATCACTTTCCAAAAGATGACATTAAATATAATGAAGAATATTTTAATCAACTTTTATCAGAGCGAAAAGTAAATGGTAGATGGGAAAAAATAGCAGGTAGAAGAAATGAAGCTTTTGATATAAATGGATATGTGATAGGTGTTTTGGCAATAACTGGGATAAATATGAAAAAGTTAGCTCAAAGAGGACCTTGGTTCTATAGTGAAAAGAAAAAAACAATTACAACAACAATAAAAAAAAGAAGAAGAATTTTAAGTAAAGGAGTGAATTAATGGCTCGTAATTTTTGGGAACAATCATCTATTTATAGAAGATATTTTAGTTTTTCGAGAAAGACCTTACTAGTTCTTGAGGAAATGGAAAATACAGAATCTGATAAAAGAAATTTTCATAAAGAAATAGAAAATATGATTAAATCTTCTCCTAAATATAACGAGCTAGTAAAAAAATTAAGAGAAGATGGATTTGATATAGAGGAATTTGAATAAAATTTCCCGCGGGAAAATTTTATTAGGCATATTGACACATTAATACTAATGTGATATAATTTGATTCATATATATTAGAACAGATGTGAAAGCGTACTGTTTTGACCCTTGGGGTCGAGTTAAAGCCTCACTTTGGTGGGGCTTTTTCATTTTAGTTTAAAACTTACAAACATACATTTCAATATTTTTCTTCTTAATGGTAATGGTATCCATTTTAGCTTTATGTCTATAATTCTTTTTTTCTTTTCAATAGTTATAAGATTGTCTATTAAAATAGTAGTATTTTTATATATAAAATTATAATCATCTTTTTTTAGAATAATTCTTGATGGGTTATTTTCATCACCTGGTTTAGTTTCTGTTAGTGGAGCAACTACGATTGTACTATTTGCAATATTTTTTGAAAGAACTATACCCATATGATTATATGAAAATTCATTGTCATGGTTAACTCCATGTTTATATTTTGAATTACAATTAACACATTCTATATCATCAGTGTTAAGTATTCCTTTTTTAGGAGTTCCAAATTCAATTGAAACTAAAGACCATCTATTCAGATTTATCCATTTAATAGATGAATTAGATGGTTTATCTATAGGATTTAATATAATATGTTTATAATTATCATTTTTTGTTTCAAGCGAATTAATTAACCATTCAGGACAAATTTCTTCAATTAGTTTTCTATTTTCATTTTCTTTAAGATAAAAATATTCTATTCCTTGTTTCCAAGATAAATTTATTGCATGATTAAAAGCATTTTCCATATTTTTATAATATGTATTTGCTAAAGCTAATATTTTAGTATCATCCATTATTTAATTACCTTTTTCTTCAAGCTCAATCCATTCTCCATAATAGCTATCTGAATACCAAAAAATTCTATCTCCTGATGAATATTTAGATTTATCTTCTATAAATTCAGTTTCTAATGCTTTAAATATTGTAAAAGAGAAACTTTTACTTATATTTGCAATATTTCCTTCCGTTTGTATATTTATTGTTAGGGTATAATTCCCTTCTTTCCATATAAAGTGTTTATCAAATAACTTTTTAAATGGTTCAGCAAAGTGCTCATTTGTACATATTAGAGATTGTTGATTTAAATTCTCAGGTAATTGTTTTAATCTTTGAATTTCATTTTTTAATTTTCTATCACTTTCTTTAAAAATAATAGAATCATCTCTTTTAAAAAAATTTAGAAATTTACTGTGATGATTCCATTCTTCATTTGGAATTAGAGTAAATTTCTTAAATAATATAGTTTCTTTATCTGTAGGTTTATCGTAATAGTGTTGAAGTGGTAATTTTATAAGAGGTTCTCTATCCCTAGTTAACTCAACATTGATATTCTCTATAGATATGTTTCTTCCACCAATATTTTTAATTATTAGACTCATTTGAATAATAGGATTACCAACCATATGAGTAACCCATATCATATTGTATAAATCAAGATCAAGCTTTGCTTTTCTAAATTTTTTAAAATCAGGTCTTAAACTTAAAAAAATAGCAATAATAGAAGTAATAGCCATATAAAAATTTGGATCTTGATAAAACGGTGTAGTTCCCATTATTTCGCCTTATTCTTAAAAAATTCAGGAACAGCTTTTAATATATTTTGCATATTCTCTGATTCTGATTTTGCACGTTCAAGTTCGACAGTTGTTTCACCTTTTTTAAGTATAAAATTTCTTTCTGTTTGTGCAAGAATATTCAAAGAGTCTTTCATTGATTCATCATTTTTAGTAACATATGCAACTTCAACTGCAACAAGTTTTAATTCAATATTTGTAAGTTCATTTTGAAAATATTTTATTTCATTTAAGCCTTTTGCATATAGTTTTAGGAAAAAGAGAGCAAAAAGTTCAGTAAATATAATCATAAAAAGTCTAGGTAATAAATAAAGTAAAATATCTTTTGCTTCAGCTCCTTTAAAATTTTTATCAAAATCTGAATAAAATAAATCTAAATTAACCCATAGCATACTTAATGCGATAATTGTAATAAGTATTCCAAAAAGTAAATTTAAATTTGCTCTCTTTTTTAAAGTAAAAAGCTCATTTTCAATTCTTCTACTTATTTGTTCAAAAGATTTTTTTATCATTTCAACACCAAGATTTTCTTTTAAGTCATCTTTTATTATTTGGGTTTCATCATTGAAAATTTTTTTAATTGTTTCATTACCTAAATGATCTTTTATTTTTTCTATTAAAATACTTTTATCAATATTAGACATATATTCATTAGTTCTTGTATCATTTAAAAAATTAAAGCTATCTTCTAGTCTTTCAAATTTTTCATTTAATAAACTAATTTTTTTATCTTTTTCTTTTAGTAGTGTTCTTAGATATTCTTTTATTTTATCATCAAAAGATATTGATAGATTTTCTTTTTTTGATGCTGTTAAATAGTTTAGTAAATAAATAAAAGTTATTAAAGCAATAATAACGATATATAAATTTTCTATTTTTATAATTTCAGGAAAAGTTTCTATATAACTAGGAATAAAACCTGATAAAAAAGAAAATATTGATATTAGTAACATTGATAATATCAATATTTTTAAAATTTTTATTTTTCTTAAAAAACTTTCTGTAAAGTATTTTGATAGCAAATATTTCTCCTAATCATTGATTAATTGTCCTAAGTAAAATTAATCTATTTTTTTATTTAGGATAATTGAGTATTTTTCTAAAAAATAGAAAAGATGAGATATAAAAAATACAATATTTGATAAATCTTGTTTTGGATTTACCCAAACAGATTGTAAATTTATTAGATTATTTTCGATAAGTTTAATATATTCTTGAATGTAAGTAGTTGGTACATTAATTTTTATACTTTTTTTATTCTCTTGTGTATAAAAATCTTCAATAATTGCATGTGATATCAGAAAAGTTAAAATGATATTGGCACTTCTTTCTTTTAATGTTGCAGAACTTTTATTGTCTATTATTTCAATAGGTTTGTTTTTTAATATTGAAACACTCATAATAGCAGCAACTTTATGTCTATCAATTTGTGTTTCATATCCTTTTTTCATAAAAGTTTTAATAGAATCTCTTAAAAATTCATAGTCATTGAGAATTAAATTTAGTTTAGTTACATTAAACCTTATATTTTGGTTTTTAAGTGTTATTTGATTAGAAATAATATTTATTTGGTTTTTTATATCTTCTTTATTTTTATCAGTAATTGGCATTTATTTTTCATCACTCAGCCATAAAATTTGCAATATCGTATCTTGCTACAATATCTTCTGCTGTTGATGCTTTGAATTCAACCTCTGCAATGTCAATATCATGATTGTCAAATTTCATTAATTCTTTATACTCTTCATCGTTTAGTGGCTTATCATTAAATTCTTTAAATTCCATATTTTTCCAATTTTTTTAGTTTGTGTTTATTGTTTCTATTTTTTTGATGGAGTAATTATATAATATTTTTAACAAAATGTAAAAATATTTTGAATTTTTATTCATATTTAAACTATTATTAAAGTATATTTTTTAAATTTGTAACATTTAAGATATATTTATGTAAAGGTAAACTGCCAAAATATCGATATTTTATCAACTTTCTAAAAGAAAATCCAAAAATACCATAATTTTAAAAAAAAAGACAGACAATAAATATTGTATTTTTTTATTTTTTCAAAACTGTCAAAATTCCAAAATAAAATTTGAAAAGGGAAAAATATGGCAGCATGGACTTTATCTGAAGCAAAAGATTTTTTAAAAATATGGCTTAACTGTGAAAAATCTATTGCACAAAATCAAGCTTATGAAATAAATGGAAAATCTTTTACAAAAGCAAATGCTGCACATATTAGAAAACAAGTTGATTTTTGGAAAACAGAGGTTGAGAGATTAGAAGAGTCTCAAAGAACTGGAAAACCTTCTCGAAGAGGACCAGTTATGAAAAGAGTGAGATTTTTAAATGACTAATCATTTTAAACCAAATTTATTAGATAAGTTTTTTGCAAATATTGCACCAAACTATGCATTACAAAGAGTAAAAGCAAAAGCTTATATGAATTTTTTGGGTGGTGGATACAATGGTGCATCAAATTCAAGAAAAGCTTTAAAAGGTTGGAATCCAAAAACTGGTAACTCAGATACAGACGATATTCTTGACTTAAAAGAGCTTACTAATAGATCTTATGATTTATATAGAAATAATTCTTTAGCAACTGGAATCATTAACACTCAAAATATAAATGTAGTTGGAACTGGATTAAAACTTCAATCTCAAATTGATTATGAAACTCTTGGTCTTACAAGAGAAGAAGCTGAAAAATGGCAAACAAAAACAGAAAAAGAGTTTAGGTTGTGGGCAGGTTCTATTGATTGTGATGCTACAAGAATGAGCAAGTTTGATGAAATACAATCAATTGCTTTTTTATCTGCGTTGATTGGTGGAGATGTAATTACACTATTACCATTTATTGAAAGAAAAAATTCCCCATATTCTTTAGCAATAAAACTTCTAGAAGGTCAACATCTTCTTAATAAAGATAGTGCTCAAGATACATCAACACTTGCAGGTGGTGTTGAAGTAGATGAAAATGGAGCACCAAAAAACTATCATATTTTAAAATCTCATCCAGGTGGGTTTGATTCTAGTGCAAAAAAAGAGTGGGTTATTGTTCCTGCGTTTGGAGAGAAAAGCGATAGAAGAAATGTAATTCATCTTTTTGTTAAAAAAAGACCAGGACAAAGAAGAGGAATCCCTGAACTTGCACCCGTTATTGAAGATTTGAAACAACTTGGAAGATATACTGAAGCAGAATTAATGGCTGCAGTTGTTACAGGTATGTTTACAGTTTTTATTAAAAGTGAACTTGGCGAAGTAGGTGATGGATTACCTGATGAAAATAATGAAACAGAAGATGAATCACCTAGTTATAACCTTGCACCAGGTGGTATTGTTGGTCTTGCACCAGGTGAAAGTATTGAAACTGCAAATCCAAATAGACCAAATCCAAATTTTGACCCGTTTGTAACTGCAATTTTAAGACAAATTGGAGCAGCTCTTCAAATTCCTTATGAATTATTAATCAAGCATTTTACAGCAAGTTACTCTGCAAGTAGAGGTGCTTTACTTGAAGCATGGAAGTTTTTTAGACAAAGAAGAAGGTGGTTAGCTGATAACTTTTGCCAACCAATTTATGAAGAATGGTTAACTGAAGCTGTTCTTTTAGGTCGAATTGAAGCACCAGGATTTTTTGAAAATCCAATGATAAAAAAAGCATATTGTTTAGCTGTTTGGAATGGCGATGCACCAGGACAACTTGACCCAGTGAAAGAAACTAAAGCAGCATTGATGAGATGTGAAGCTGGGTTTAGTACAAGAACAAAAGAAGCTGCTGAAATTAATGGAACTGATTTCGATACAAATGTTGACAGAGGAAAATCTGAAAGAGAAAAACTTGTAGAAGCTAAATTTATAAAGGATGAACAAAATGCATAAGAGAATTTTAGGAGAGTTGATTTCAACTCCTTGGTTGATAATGCCTTCATGGCTTGAAGCAATAACAAATCTTGCAACTGGACAAGATATTTTAGCAAATATCAATCATCAATTTACGATTGACCAAATAACAGATAGACAAAATGCACTATCTAATCAAACTGGAATTGCTAGACAAAATGAAAGACTAACAGAACAAAGAGGAGATGTAGGAATTTTAAATCTTCATGGACCAATTATTAGATTTGGTGGAATGATGGAAATATCAGGACATACATCAACTCAAACAGCAATGAGAGAATTTAACAGACTTGAAAATGATCCAAGCATTAAAACTATAGTTATCCATTCAAATGGACCAGGTGGACAATCTTCATCAATTGATCAATTTGCAAATATGGTAGCTAAATCAAATAAAAGAACGATTGGATTTATTGATTCATTAACAGCAAGTGCTCATTATTGGATAGTGTCTGCATGTGATGAAATAGTTGCTTCATCTGTTTCAATGATTGGATGTTTAGGAGTTGTTTATTCTTTAGTTGATGATTCAAAGAAAAAAGAAAATGAGGGGGTGACTAATGTTCACATTGTATCTGATGTAAGTCCCAAAAAAGTACCTGATATTAGAACAGTAGAAGGTCAAGAGCAAATTCAAAAATGGGCAAATAGTATGGGTGAAAAATTTATCCAAGCAGTTGCAATAAATAGGAAAGTAAGTGTTGAAACTGTGAAAGATAAATTTGGTCAAGGTGATTTACTTATTAGTGATGAAGCTTTAAAAGTAGGAATGATTGACAAAATCCAAGATTTTGAAGATTTAATGAGTGATTTAAAAGTGGGAATTTCCCCACGGGAAAATCAAATAAATAAAAAACAAGGAGAAAAGATGACAGCAGAAGAGATTCAAGGACAATACCCTGAAGCATACAATGCAATTTTTTCAGCAGGTGCAACAGCTGAAAGAGTAAGAATTCAAGATATTGAAGCTTCAATTCCAAAAGGTTTTGAAAATGTAGAAACTTTAAGTACTTTAAAGTTTGATGGAGTAAGTAATTCTAAAGATGTAAAAGTTGCTTTATTTGATTATGAACAAGCTCAAAAAGCAAAGATATCACAAAATATTAGAACTGATGCTCAGCATTTAAATACTCAATCTCAAGAGATTAATGATTTAAAATCTGAAAGCAACAGTAACACTGAAGAAAAAGTTACAGTTTCTATGGATGCTGCAATTGCAAAAATTAATGAAGGGAGAAAATAAAAAATGGGTCAACCAGTATATACAGAAGAAGTTGAATCAAATCCATTAGTGCTTTCTGATTGGAGAGCAGATGATAATGGTATCTTAGTTGCTGGAACTAATTACAAAAAAGGAATGGTTCTAGGAAAAATTACAAATGAAGGTCCAAATAAAGGAAAATATAAACATTCTCTTTCTACATCATCTGATGGAAGTGAAAAACCGTATGCAATTTTATTAGATGATGTTGATGCAACTGATTCTGATTTAAACGGACCAATTTTACTTGGTGGGAAAGTTGATAAAAATTTATTGATTTTAGGAACAGGACATACTCTTGATTCAATTGAAGTTGAATTAAGAAGTGAAAATATTTATTTTGGAATAAAAGGATAAGACAATGGCAGGAGCAATTAGTTTATTTACAGCAAGAGCATTAACAGCAACAGTAAATGCAATTTTCCCAGCTGATAATTTTTTAACGAAAAAGTTTTTTGGTAGAAATGTACCATCTACATCAAAGTATGTTGATATTGTAATTACAAAAGGTGGAAAACAAATTGCACCATTTGTTTCTCCAAAATTAGCAGGAAAAGTTTTAAAGAAAAGTGGAAAAAAACTTGAAACTTATGAACCGCCTTTACAAAAACCAGTTTTCCAAACTGATGCGGAAGAGTTGCTTGAAAATAATAGCGTTATGTATTCAACAGCTAAAACACCTGAAGAAAGAGCTGCAGAAGAATTAGCTAAAGAGCTAGATGATGGAAGAGCAAGAATTGATAGAAGAACGGAGTGGATGAGTGCAAGTGCACTTATAGATGGAAAAATTTCTGTTGTTGGTGATGGTGTAGAAGATGAGATTGATTATACAAGAAATCCAAGCCATACAAAAGTATTAACTGGAACTGCATTATGGACTGATACTATTAACTCTGACCCAAGGGCTGATTTAGACAAATGGAAAACAGAAGTATTTGATAACTCAGGAGTTAGTCCAACAGAAGTTGTATTTGGAAGAGATGTATCAAATGCTTATTCTAAACATCCAAAAGTATTAGAAGCTTTTGATAAAAAATGGATAAATAGAGGTGAGTTAAAACCTGAAAAACTCGAAGCTGGTGTTACATATCTTGGTTATGACAGTGAGTTAGACCTTAAGATGTATAAATATGTAGGAAAATATGCACATCCTGAAACTGGTGCTGATACTCCATATCTTCCATACGACAAATTAATCATGGGTTCTGATTATACAAGAACTGATGCTCATGTTGCATTTGGGGGAATTGCAGATTTTAAAGCATTTAGAAAAGAGGGAATGAATGTAAATCTATTTATTGGTGAGATTTTTGCAAAATCTTATGAAGTAGAAGATCCAAGTGCAAGATTTGTAGTTTTACAATCAAAACCTTTACCAATTCCTGGAAATGTTGATTCTTCATTATCAGCAAAGGTGGTGTGATATGACTAAAACGAAAGTTGAATTTACAACTGATAAAGGTGTTATTCCAGTTGGAAAAATATTAGATGAAAAAGAGTTAAACACATATTTTACAACAGAAGAGATAGAAGAGTTTAAAAAAAATAAATATTTGGAAGAGATTATTGTTCCAAATATTGAGGTTAAATCTGTAGAGGTTAAATCTAAAAAAGCTAAAACAATTACGATTGTACATATTAATGAAATGAGTGATGAGCAACTTGAGGAGTATGCTCAAGAGTTAGGAATTGACACAACTGCTTTTGAAGATTCAGATGAAGTTTATGATGCAATTCTTGGCTTTGATTATGCTTCTCTAAAAGTAGGACCTTTGAAAAAATATGCACAGATTATTGGTGCAAATATTGAAGGTAAAACAGCAAAAGATGATTATATAGCTGCAATAGTTGAAATTTTAGATACAGAACCTGAAAATAAAGAAGAGTAGAAAATGAATTACAAAGAACAATTTTTAAAAGATTTAGAATATGTATATTCTGAAGTTGGAGAAGTTGCTCTTTGGAATGGAAGAGAGATTCTAATTTCTAAAGTTAATGATTATGATTTTGAAACTACAGTTGGAGATTTATACTCTGTTTTAGTTAAAGATATTGATGGCCTAGAGGAAGGTCAAACTATCACTATTGATGGTGAAAATTTTGAGATTCATAATTTTAGATTTAAAGATGAAATGAAACTAGAATATTTGATTGGAGTTATAAATAATGGCTGAATATTTAACAGAGCAAGAAGCAGAAGAAAAAATAAAAGCAATTATTCCTGGAAGTATAAAAGGTGAATGTATAGAAGTGATAAAAAGAGAGCCTATTACTAGGCTTGAACATAATGCAGTTTTTGCAGTGATTTTTAAACACTCTAAAGAAAACTCACTTCTAATGGTAGAAGCGGCTAAAAATTTATCTATTGAAGAACCTAAACTTTTGTTTAGTGGTTCGGAAGTAGATGAAAAGTTTGATATGCAAAATAGTGCAGTTTTTATAACTGCTACAGTTAAATAAATTTCCCGTGGGAAAATTTGAAAGGAAGGAACTAGATGAAAGTAATAGCTATAAAACCTTTAAATCATGAAGGTAAAAGAGTAGAAAAAGGAAAGGTTTTAGAACTTGAAGATGTTGTTGCAAAAAAACTTATTGAAGTAAAAGCAGTTGAAGAAGTAAAAGAGCAAAAAACAGAAACTAAAACAGGAGAGCAAAAATGAGAACTTTAGGAGATAGATATATTGGTGGTGGAAGATTATTTTTTACACCTTTAAAAAAAGATGGAACTTTAGGTACAGAGTTTGAAATTGGAGAAGTTCAAAGTGGAGAATTGAATTTTAATGTAGAAAAAAAAGATGCTTTTTCTAAAGATAGAGTTATTAAACAGCTTGTTGAGCAAGTTGTTACAAAAATAGATTCAACTTTTAAATTTAATACTCAAAAACTAAAAACTGAAAATCTAGTATTAGCAAAAATGGGAGAAAAAGAAGATATTTCTTATGCAATTGGAGACACTTTACCAGATGGAACAGTTGCTACAAAAGCTGGAACTTATGTAGCTATTAAAATGGCTGAAAATCCTATTCAAAAAGGACAAATAAGATTTGTTGGTGATGAAGATGGAGCTAGTAAACCTGTATTGATTTTATATAGTGTTGCATTAGCACCTGTTAGTGGTTTTAACTATTTTACAGAAGAATTTGCAACTTTGGAGTTTGAAGCAGCTGTTTTAAAAACAGATGAAGGTTATGGAACAGAATTTTGGATGGAAGTAGGAGAGTAAGATGGCAAAAGATAAATTAAACCCTTTAAGAACAAAACATGAACTTTCTGTTTTTATTGATGATGTAGAGCATAAGTTTACTTATACAGCTGTAAATAAACAAATACAAGAAGCTCTTGAAAAATTCAAAGAAGAACAAAAATTATCTTATGAAAATTTTGACAATAAAAGAGCTGAATTAAAAGGTTTATATGAGACTAAATCTTTAAATGAAGAGATTTTAAAAGAATCTTCTTTATTAGAAAGAGCAAAAATCCTTTTTGAACAAAAAAACCTTGTTTCTAAAATATCAACATTAGAAAAAGAGATAAGAGAGTCAGGAAATATTCAAAATCAATTTGAAAATGATATTGAAGAATATTTTAAAAGAAAATTTGAACTGTGTGTTGTTGGTGATGGAAAAGTATCTTTTCAAAAAGCAATAGATGATGCAGGAATTTCTTATACGGTTATAGATGCATATATAAATGAATCTTTGAGAAATTCTGTTGAAAAAAAGTAGAAAATGCTGTTAGGTATCTAAAAACACTAGGAAAAGATAACGGAATCTTTTCCTATAAGTTAAAAAATGATTTTGAAATAGAGCTAGTAAATATCTATGTTTTAGCTAGAAAATCAAATGGCTTTGGAATAGAAGTAGAGTACCAAATAGTAAAAGATTATTGTTTAGAGTGTGATTATGATGTTTTAGAAGTATTTAAAATACTGAAAAATCTAAATCAAAGAGTTATTAATTAAAAACCAAAAATAAAAAATGGTGCAACGAATATTATCACTGCAGTAACAAGCATAGTAATAGGAATCATCAAAGGGTTTTCAAAATAGTTTTTCATAGGTAAATTATATTTAAAAAGGTAAAAGATGTCAAACGACGAAGTTAGATTAAGAATTAAGATTGATGCAAAATCTCAAGAATTAATATTAATGAATCAACAAGTAAAAGATTTAGGAAAATCTTTTAGTGATACAGACTCTTTTGCCAATACTTTTTTGAAAAGAATAAATATAGCAGGGCATATTTATGCAGGATTCCAAGTTATAAATAATACATTAGGAGATATCACAAGAAGAGGTATTGAAGTAAATAAAGAACTTCAAAAACTTACAAATTCTCTTACTATGGCAAGTGCTGTTATGATATCTAATAATGATATTTATGGAAATGCAATAAGTATTCAAGATAAATATAGAATTGCACAAATAGAAGCTTCAAAATCTACAGAATTACTACAAAAAGCAAATATAAATACACCTCATAGTATGAAAGAGACTGTTCAAATTTATGATGCTATGTATATTGGAATGAGAAAAATTGGTGCAACAACTTCTGATATGGTTGAAATAACAGAAAAACTATCTATTGCAGCAGGAAATAAGATCGGATTTGATGCCTTTCTTTCTGCAATGGATGGTATAAGTACAGGAACAGTTGAAGCAAACTCTGAAATGGGTAGATTTTTATCTTCAATAGGTCTAAGTAATGAAGCTATAAAAAATAGTAGTGATGTAGTACAGCTTTTTAAAGATAAACTATCAGGATTTCAGGTTATACAAGATTTTGATACAAAAATGTCTAACTTAAGTAACTCTACAGATATGTTCTCTAAAAATCTTATGAAAATACCTTTTGATTATTTAGAATCAAAAATACCTTCAGTTGCAGCTTTATTTGATAGCTGGGCAAAAAGTATAAATGAAATAAATGTATATCTTTCAAATGCTTCAAGTTTAAGTACTTATGATGAACTTATAAATAAACAATATCAACTTCTAGGGCAAATATCTGAAGTAAAAAATGATAAGTTTATGTGGGATAGTGAACAAAAAACAAAATTAAAAGAGTTAAATTCAGAACTTGAAATTGTTTTTCAAAAACTTACAAATATAAAAAAAGATGAAGATTTATTAAAAAATGTAGTAACAAATGTAGATACTTCTGAAATAGATAAACTTGTAAATGAAACTTTAGATCCTTATAGTGGAAAAATAGATGAAATAAATAGCAAATGGCTTTCAAATTTTAATATTTTAGTAAAAAATGGAAAAGACACTACAAAATATGTTGAAGCTTGGGCAAAAGCTTTAGATGATGTAAATGAAAAAGAAGATGATAAAAATAAAAAAGCCCTAGAAGCTCTAAAAAAGAGTGCAACAGAACAAAATAAAGCTTATCTTGATATTTCTAAAATTGGAATGAGTGAGTATGAAAAAGCTCTTCTTGCGATAACAGAACAAACAAAATCTTGGTTAGAAGCTGGTGTTAGAACAAATGATGCTTTAGCTGCACAAAGTAAATTAATCGATGAACTAAATAATAAAAAGGTTCTTGATGATGCAAAAGAAGATTTATCTTATTATGAAAGATTGGTTCAATTAAAATCAGATTCTTATGAAAAAGAAATTGAGTTAGCAAATATTGCTTATACTCAAAAAGCTTTAGATATACAAAGTTTAAATAGACCTATTGAAGATAAAGAGAAATTATTAGATTTAGAAACACAGCTTTATAATAAAACTTTAGAAAGAGTTGGAATAGAAAATCAAATAAATGGTTTAGATGAAGCTTCAAACTCTTATCAAAATATGTTAGAAGCTCAAATTGATTTACTTGATGCAACAAATGACTGGAATAGTAATCTAACAGGAACAGCTGCTACTTTAGCAGATGTTGCAAGTGCAACTGGAAAGTTAAGTAAGTTAAATCTTACAAACCTAAAAAATGAAGATAAATTAAGAACAGAGTATGAAAAAAATAAACTAAAGTTTTTTGATAATGAAGAAAAACTAAAAGAAATTGACCTTAAATACACAAAAGATAAAGCAACTTTAGATGAAAAAAATATAAGTGCAACTTTAATAGGGTATTCAAATATCGCTGGTGCTTTGAGTTCTATGTATGATGAAGGAAGTAGGGAAGCAGCTGCTTTTCAAATTGCTCAAAGTTCACTCGCACTTGTTGAAGGAACAAGAGCTATATTAACTGCAGGAACTGGTGATCCATATACTGCAATTCCAAGAATGATTGCTATGGGTGCAATGGTTAGTAGTTTACTTAGTAATATTGGTATTGCTTTTGGAATGAATAGTGAAAGTACAAGTTATGATGCTTTTTCTTCTTTAGAGGCAAATACTGGAACAGGTACTGTATTTGGTGATAGCTCTGCACAAAGTGAATCAATAACTAACTCTTTATCTATTTTAGAAGATTATGCCCAACCTCAATTTTTAGTTTTAAATGAGATGAACAAGGCAGTTCAAAGCATAGAGAGTAAAATATCTGGTTTAAGTAGTATATTAATAAAAAATGCTGGTTATGCACTAGGTCAAGGATTCGAAGGATTTGAAACAGAATATAAAAATAAATATTCTTTAAATAATGATATTGCAACTGCTATTGGAACTGGTGGTGCTGGATTACTTTTATCGAAGTTAAATATTCCAATTTTATCTGATATTACTGGACTTTTTGGGAATATAGTTAATAGTGTTTTAGGTGGACTTTTTGGAAAAACTTCAGTTTCTCAATCTTTAAAAGATAGTGGAATATATTTTGCTGATACATTATTAACTGCTGCAATAAAACAATTTGAAGGAGATGCATACCAAACTATTCAAACAACTATTAGTAAAAAATCTTGGTTTGGAAGTTCTAGTAATACAACTATAACTAGTTATTTTAAAGATTTAGACAAAGAAACAAATAGACAATTTACTTTAGTAATAGATAGCTTATATAAAACTGTTCTAACAGCTGGTATTGCTTTAGATAGCTTAGAAGAACAAACTGCAAGTAATTTGGCAAATTTTGTTGTTTCTTTAGGAAAGATTTCTTTAAAAGATAAAACAGGAAAAGAAATACAAGAGATTTTAACAAATGTATTTGGAGCTTTAGGAGATAACCTAGCCATTACTGCTTTTCCTGCTTTAGAAGATTTTCAACAAATTGGAGAAGGTACTTTTGAAACTCTTACAAGAGTTGCAGCTGGTATGGAAGAGGCTGATTATTATATCTCTAGGTTAGGAAAAAAATTTAATGATGTAATATATACAGCAATAGGTAATAAACAAGGAAATGTAGGATTTGAAGCTTTATTGCAAAGTATAGAGGCAGTTGAAGTTGCAACTTATCCTGCAAATAATAACTTATATAAAATAGTAGAAAATCTTGATGCAACTGCTGAAGAACTTTATTCTGTATATACAAGTTTAGATAAATTAAGAGATAGATTAATCTTTTTAGGACAAGAAGCTCAAGGGCTTTCTAATAATATGATTTTTGGAGCTGGTTCTATAACAGAACTTGAAAATGGATTTGAAGCATTTTTTGAGAATTTTCTAAGTGAAAGTGAACAATTAACTTATAAAACACAGCAGCTTACAAAAGAGTTTGATAACTTAAATATAGCACTTCCTGTGTCTAAAGATAGTTTTAAAGCATTACTTGATGGCTTGGATTTAACAACTGGAAGTGGACAAGAACTTTATGGAAGACTTATTGTTTTAAGTGGAGCTTTTGCAGATGTTGCTAATAGTACACAAGAGACAATAGATACTTTAAAAAAGAGTTTAGAAGATTTAACAACAAATCAATTTGATTCATTTATTTCTAGTTTAGATAAAGTTGGTGCTAGTATAACAACTATAAAGAATACAGCTTTATCTTTTTTACAAGGATTATCAACTTCAAATAATTCAAGTTTAGAAGATCAAATTATATCTTATAATAAAATGAGAGCAGAATTTGCTACTTATTTTGATTCAGAAGGAGTTGTAAAATCAGGTGTTGATGAAAATAGTTTAAATAGCTTATATTCAAGGATATCTTCTATTGCTACAAATATATCTGGCAAAGATGACTATTTAAAGGATAGTTTAATTTCTCAATTTGAAAATGATATTTTTAAATTTGATTTGGCAGATGAGATAATAAAAGTAAATATTGTAGATGGTTTAGGAACTTTATATAACTTAACAGCTCAACAATTAACACAACTCCAAACAGTTGCAAGTGATGGAAAAATCACAAATGATGAATTAAATTCAATAACGGGATTAACTCAAACTCAAAAAGATGGGATTTTATCTTTTGCAAATAATAGTAACTATTTTTCAACTGAAGGAACTCTACAAAATTTAGCAACTTTTGCTAAGTTACAACTAGATGCTTATAATAAAAGTATAGCAGAAGAAACAGCGGGGATATCAACACAAACTTTGACTTATGGTGATTATATAGGTAAGCAAGAACAAATAGACATTTCAAAACTTCTAGGAATAAGTTATGAAACAGCACAACCTTTAATAAAATCAGTACAATCTTTAACAATCTCTAATAATCCTTATTCTGATATAGCATCGATGGTAGGTTTTGATGGAGAAAATATCACTAATACAACAACTCTTTCTCAGCTTAAAGCTTTAGATAAATATAGCAATATTGATATACAAAAATATTTAGATGAGATTTATACAACTGGACAAAATAATAAAAAATCAAGATTAGAAAAAGAATATTTAACAAAAAAAGAAGATTTTTATAAGCGATACAATACTGCAAAAGATGCATTAAATACTCAACTTGAAGAGGCAAATTTATTAACAAGTGCTCTATCAACTTTTACTAAGATACACGGAGATTGGTGGCAAACTTCTAACGAAGAATATGCAATTAATATATTAAAAAAATTTGGATTGAGTTTTAATACAAATGAAACACGAGGGGAAAACATAAACCAATCGGGCTTTGATTTTTTTAAAGCGAGAGAAAAAAAGGAGTGGGATGAAGCAAATTATTATTCAAATCTTGTAAATAATTTGACTAAAGAAAAAGTATTAAATAGTTATGCAGTTGGTTCTGCTCGTATCGAATACGACCAATTTGCCCAACTTCATAAAGATGAAATTGTAACTCCAAAAACATTTTCTGATGGGATAAGAAATGGAGATTTAATAATGGGAGATAATAATAAAGTTGTTGAAGCTATAAACTCTTTAAAAAATATAACAGTTTTACAAGCAAGAGAGATTCAGCAAATGAAAGAAGCTCTTAATGAACTTAATACAAGAGATTTAATTAAAACTGCAAAAGGAGTAGCTTAAATATGGATGTTATTCCAAAAAGTAAAGTAGTTATCTTAGATAGTAATATACCAAATGAAGATTCTAATTATAATCAATTTATTCCAGGACATAGTTATTCTTTAAATGAAGAAGTTCAATATGGAGAAGATATCTTTAGAAGCTTAAAAGATAATAATACGAAAACACCAATCGCTTTAAAAACATCTCTTGATTGGAAGTTTTTAAAAAAAGCAAATAAATGGGCTGCCTTTGATGAAGAAACATCTTCTTTGACGACTTTTGAAACGGAAATTATTTATGTTGTTGAAGCAAGATATATAGATTGTATAGCTTTACTTAATTTGAAAGCTAGAAAAGTTAAATTTGAACTTTTTAATATTGCTGATGATATTTCAACAAGTGAACCTATTTGGAGTGATGAGCAAATTACATTTAATAGAAAGCCATACAACTATACAGAATATATAATAAATGATGGAGTATTTTCTAAAACTATTTTACAAGATATCTTTCCATATTATGGAGTGAAGTTAAAAATAACTATTTCAAATACTCCTGGATCACTCGTTGAAATAGGAAATATTATTTATGGAAAGAAGATAGATTTAGGAATTACGCTTACAGGTGTTGCTTTAGAAATAGGAAATCTTTTAGACATTGATATTGATAAAGAGACAGGACTTATTAGTCAAGTTCCTATTTTGACAAGAAAAGATTTAACAATTCCCGTTTTAATTGATATAAAAGATTTTGAAAGAATTGAACAAAAATTTACAGAATTATTAGGAATACCTTGCTTATTTATAGCTTTTAATTCTGTTAAAAATATTAGACCATCCTTAGCTATTTATGGATTTTATAAAACTATAAGAATACCAATAGCGGCAGAAAAAAACGAGTATGAAATTCAAATAAAAGGAGTAATTTAATGGTAAGTAAGATAACAGCAACAATAGAAACAGTACCAATATGGGGTGATGATAATTTTGATGCAAATGTACATGAAAATTTTTTAAAATTAAAAGAGTTTGGACCACAACTTAATAAAACAGTTGATGAGATAAATCAAACATTTGAGGATATAGATACTTATACAAAAACTGCATCAAATAAAGCAGGTCAAGCTGCACAAAGTGCAAATACTGCGAATAGTGCAAAACAAACTGCAACACAACAAGCAGAGATTGCATCAACTAAAGCAGGTCAAGCAGCACAAAGTGCAAGTGATGCAAATAGTGCAAAACAAACTGCAACACAACAAGCAGAGATTGCATCAACTAAAGCAGGTCAAGCAGCACAAAGTGCAAGTGATGCAAATAGTGCAAAACAAACTGCGACACAACAAGCAGAACTTGCATCAACTAAAGCAGGTGAAGCAGCACAAAGTGCAAGTGATGCAAATAGTGCAAAACAAACTGCAACACAACAAGCAGAACTTGCATCAACTAAAGCAGGTGAAGCAGCACAAAGTGCAAGTGATGCAAATAGTGCAAAACAAACTGCAACACAACAAGCAGAACTTGCATCAACTAAAGCAGGTGAAGCAG
>Ga0265295_1001742_pt1 | contig 37145 bp, 42 predicted proteins | sample Munlansysbiofilm_FD_192503 | JGI IMG/M metagenome (GOLD analysis project Ga0265295, IMG submission 192503) | Leachate microbial communities from a municipal landfill in Southern Ontario, Canada - Methane capture system biofilm | ecosystem: Engineered > Solid waste > Landfill > Unclassified ... | reverse complement strand
TTAATGCTTTATCCAAGATTATCAATGCCATCCTCGTGCCACTGACTAAAATCATCGAAGTGGTCTTTTCGCTATTAAATATCGTCGCGGATGTATTGATAAGCATCATCGATATCGTCGTGGCAATTTTGATTCCAGTCCTTAATATCATCATCGCCATATTAGACCCGATACTTTCGCTTATTGGCACATTGGCTAACGCCCTCGGAGTATTGATGGAAGTCCTCGCTCCACTGATCGATCTATTTTTAGCACCTCTTATCCTCCAACTTGACTTTATCAAGTTACTGCTTGAAGCATTCGCCCCCTTACTTATCATCATGGGCGATGTTATCAGTGCGATTTTAGTTCCGGCCATTGAAGTACTGACGACTGTCCTTGAACCCGTTCTCTGGTTACTCGAACAAATTATCAATGCCATCAGTTGGATCATCGATAACATCAGCAAAGCCTTTAGGGGCATCGGCGATTTCTTCAAGGGCGTTAAGAATTTCTTCGGCGATTTATTCTCCGGAAATCTTTTCCAATCTAACAAAAGCGAAACTAAGAATGCCTACACGACAAATAACGTCGTCGTTAACACTTCAAGCAGTAGCTTTGATATCGAATCCATCAATAAAGCTTTAGGAGGAGCTTACTGATGCGCTCCCTAAGAATCATCAATGAATATGGCCAGAGCATTAAACTCACTGGCAAAGTCCTAATTAACGGCATCGAAGGACTGGGTATCACAAGGGAAAACGAGTACCTAGCGTTTCGTGATCGCTATTCGTTAGCAAGAATCAAACATGGACTTGGAGATATTACGCTTGGGATCGTCTTTCTAGAAGGTTATAGCGGATATAAGGACTTTGTCCTTTTCATCTCTCGTGCGACTAAGTTGTTCCTAGAGTATAAGACGAACGAAACCTATCTCTCTAAGATTGCGTTTAAAGAAATCACCAAAGGTGAGATATCGTTTGGAAGTCTTCAAAGCAACCTCATCATCGTGAAGTTATCGCCTTGGTATCGTAGTAGCGAATTTGCGCTCGAAGTGTCGACAACTGAATCCGATAAAGAGTTCCCTTATGTCTATAACTACACCTATGGCGCTAACGCTAACGGATCCATGCAGATTACGAATAGTGGCGACTCCGATGCCTATCTAAGTCTAAAGATGATTGGAAGGATGAAAAACCCATATGTCACCATCAATAAAAACGGGGAAACGATAGGAACGTTCAGATTGTTTTATGAAGGGGAAGATATTGTCTCCATGTCGAGCCTTCCCGAGGACGAGTATATCAAAGTCGCTGATGTAAATGCCTACCAACATCAAGATTTCACTTGTAAGAATTTTCTAACGATTCCTAAGGGTGAATCGGAAATCGTCTTCTATCCCGGAACGAGTGAAATAGCGACGTGCTATCTGAAAATTGAAGAAAGTTTTGAAGGTGTCTAGCTATGAACTTACTCATCTATAGTCGCCTTGATTTCACCTTTAAAGCCAATCTCCCAATTGAATTTTTTGAGATTGTGTTAGATACCATCATCAATAGCGAATCATCTTTTGTAATCAGCGGTAGCGGTGGTGAAACCGCTCAAGAAGATATCGCCATCTTGCATGAACGTAGTTTCTTTTATATCGGAATCGTAAAGAAGATAAGCGCTGAAGCAATCAAAACGAAGATAAACACAACTCACTTCAATAGCGTTCTTGAAACCGAATACCTCACAGTCAATTACCCTTTGGGTAATCTAGGAGAACACATCAAATCGCTGATCACGAATCATCTCATTGCTAGCCCCGATTCAACCCAGAACATGACCTATCTCCAGGTACGAAATGAAAGTATTGCCCAAGGAGCAATCAGCGTCACGAAAAGTGAAGTAAAGACCATCGCTCAATTGATTAGCGAACTCAATGCGACAAATGGCTTAAGAGTTGAAACTAGACTGGGCATTGTAAACGGGGAAATCACCCATCTAAAAATGGTGATTATCGATACCGTAACGACAATAAAACTCCGTTATGATTTGGCCTTACTTCGCAATTTATCCATCAATGAAGACGGGAACATCCCAATCAATAAAGCGATCCTCTACGGTGATAGTCTAGCGACACTAACTTATTACCTTCTAGCTGATGGAAGTGTGACTGCGAATGCGAGCCACCCATTACGAATAACACCAGTCAAATATTCATATATCGAATATCAAAGTGGTGATGATCCACTAGCGGTCGCTAAACAAGCATTAATAAAAGACAAGTTCCTTCATGCCATCACCTTTGATGTCACGATGGACAATCAGATATTTATCCCATTTTCGAACATCGCTCTCGGCGACCAGGTTGAATTCATCACAAAGACAAAATCCATTCCATCGATTCTCAGCCAAATAGCGTTCAAAGGAACTTTAAAAGAATGTTCGATAATCCTCGGAGAACATCGAATGAAACTGACCGAGAAATTGAAAATGATAGAAAGAAGGAAATAACATGGCCATACGCAAAATAACATTTGATGGAAGTCAGGTGTCATCTAAAGATGATGCTGATTTCTATTATCATCTGCTCGATCTAACGTCCGCTGGAGTCATTAAAGGTCTTTATAACGACTGCACTGTTACAGCAGGCAATAATCTTCTGACAGTCGCTAAAGGTGTAGTGGCGATTTACGGACGCCTAATACTCGTTGAATCCAATAGCCAGGTAGCGATCATCCTCGATTCAGTGAAATACGGATATCTAGTTCTAAAAGTCGATTTAGCAACAAATGTCATCACTCTTTATGCCAAAGAAGGAACATCAACCTATCCCACCCTCACGCAGAACAATTTACATAACACAACAGGGATATATGAACTGCCGCTTGCTAGATACCAAAAGACAGCAACTTCGCTCACCCTTGATAGCAGTTACGAAGTGCCCTCAATCAAGTCGATAAGTAATCGGCTCACTAGTTTAGATACAGCTCTTAAAACATACGTTGAACAAAACTACGGCCCGATGCTTTTGACTCCGCTTTCGGCATATGGGGCAATCATCGCTAGATATAACGTCGCCTCGTTAAATCTTAATAAAACCCTGTTCACCGTCAGACTGCACAATCAGGTCACGCTGACGTTTTCGGGACGGCTCATCAGCAGTTCATCGTTAACCAATATTTCCTACTTATATTTACAGACGAGCTATTACTTTATCGTCGAGTATTCTGGCGGCGAAATCTTACTTTATTCATCAACAACGGATTATGGACATCGAGTCGCCGATGTTCAGGTATGGAGGTAATTATGGAATTCATTAGAAAGAACTTTCCTTTAAGCACGATTCTACTTATCTATCGCATCGGTTCAAAAGCCTACGGAGTGGATAACGAAAACTCCGATGAAGATATTGCTGTTGTTCTTGACGGTTATAGCGGCATGGATCACATCGTCGATTATGAAACGAAGCATGAGTACTTTATTTTTAGTAAGGATCTCTGGATAAAAAAGATGGAGTTCGACGAAAACTTGGCCAATCTTTTTCTCATCTTTCCTGATGAAGTCATTGGTAACACGCCACTTTATATAAAGGAAGAATTCGTTAGCACTTATGAAAGTTATCAAACTAGAGGTTTTGCCTCAATCTTCAAAACATATCTCGGAAAACTTATCGACTACTTTGAAACCTATCTAAATGAAGATCGTCATACGAAAACGATGTGGCACCTATATCGGATTGAAGAACAAGTGCTTCGATTCGTATCCACGGGCGAATGGTCGCTTACTTTAGCGCCAGGAACCATCGAAAAAATCCAGGTCTACAAGCAAAACTACAAACTGCAAAATGAGCACTCGCTCAGCGAATTTAAAAACATCATTCAATATCTTAAGGAGGTGAAGAACCATGAGTGAAATAGAAACAGTCTTGACGGTCATCAGTGTCATCGGCGCCCTTTCGACAATCCTATTTGCCTATCTAGCTTTCAAACGAGCTAATAAGAAAGAAGATAAACTCTCCGGGAAAAACGAAGGGATCATCATTTCCGACATCTCTTATATCAAGTCGAGTACCGAACGCATCGAAAAGCGACTGGATAAGTTAGAGGTCATCAATACCGATACGACCACTCGCGTCGCCGTTCTTGAACGGGATGTCAAAAGCTTAAGCAAAGCCAAATATGCTAGAAAAGGAATCTAATTAATATGAACGAAATCATCATCTCAATCATCAGCGTTATCGTTACATCAGTTGTGTTACCACTCATTACCTTGGGTGGCACTAAGCTCATCCAACTCATCAATCAGAAGATTAAGGATGAAAAGACCAGGAACATCTTGACTGGACTCACAACGATTGTTGAACGTGCCGTTCGAAGCGTTACCCAAACTTATGTCGATTCACTCAAGAAGAGCGGCAAGTTTGATCAAGAGGCTCAACAGGTAGCATTGACTCTCGCCAAAGAAGAAGTGTTGAAGGAACTGAACCAAGAAACCAAGTCATTTATCGAAACAAACTATGGAAGCATCAATGACTTCGTGACTACCCAAATTGAATCAACGATAAACCTCATCAAGACAAAATCAGTCTAAAAACTCGTTTTTCTTTCCTACTAACAACAAGCAGTTTCCGTAGAACAACAAGAACTCGTAAAAAAGGACACTTTTCTTTTCTATAACGAGCATTTTCCTATTCATAACAAAAAAAGACACTTTCCTTAAAATCAAAAAACTTGCGTATTTTCATTACATAGATGGTGCCATGTAGCATGGTCAGGATTGATACAATTGTGTCAATCCTTTTTCTTTTGGTGTAATCACACTTTTTCATAATTAACCCCACATATAAAGAACCATAACAGATCTAAAACGAGTCATTTTTATGCAACATATAGTCAATAGGACGCACGCCTACTATCAATAGAGGCACTTTTGAACTCAATACGAGGCACGAATGAGAACAATTGTGACACGTTGGTATCTGGAATGACTAAAAAGTGATGAATAAATGAGACAAAATATGGTAAACTCTTACTAGTTATACTTAACAATTAATTATGAATTTTCAAAGGAGGATTCTTTATGCCTACCAATAACGAGAGAGAAGATCTACACCGTTCTATTTGGGCTATTGCTGATGATTTACGGGGTAGTGTTGATGGCTGGGATTTTAAACAATATATTTTAGGAATAATGTTTTATCGTTATATATCTGAACACCTACAAAAATATATCGATAAAAACGAGCATGATAGTGGAAACGTGAATTTTTCTTATGCCGAGTTATCTGATAAAGAAGCTGAATCAATTAGAGAAGAAATGGTCAACGCGGTTGGCTTTTTCATCCTTCCAAGTGAATTATTCTGCAATGTGAGGAAAAAAGCCGCCAATGATGAAAACCTCAATGAAACACTAGAAAAAGTCTTTAAGCACATTGAAGAATCTGCAAGTGGAACGAATAGTGAGAGTGACTTTACAGGCCTTTTTGCTGATATCGACGTTAATTCAAATAAACTAGGCTCTACCGTTGCTAAGCGAAATGAAAAGCTAGTAAAAATTCTCAATGGAATTGGTGGCATGAATCTAGAATATAGTGGCAATAACAAAACTGACGCATTTGGTGATGCCTATGAATTTTTGATGTCGATGTACGCATCAAACGCTGGTAAAAGCGGTGGTGAATACTTTACTCCTCAAGAAGTTTCTGAATTATTGATGAGATTAGCCACAGTTGGTAAAACTGAAGTTGATGGGGTCTACGATCCTGCTTGTGGTTCAGGTTCATTGCTTTTAAAGGCAAATAAAGTACTTGGTGAAGGAAAAGTTAGAAGAGGCTACTTTGGCCAAGAAATCAACATCACAAACTATAACCTCTGTAGAATTAATATGTTCTTGCACGGTGTTGGTTTTGATAATTTCAATATTGCTTGTGAAGATACACTTATATCACCCGAACATTGGGATGACGAACCATTCGAAGTCATCGTCTCAAATCCACCTTATTCAATCAAATGGGCGGGTGATTCAAATTCTTTATTAATTAATGATCCAAGATTTGCTCCTGCTGGTGTCCTTGCTCCTAAAGGAAAAGCAGACATGGCCTTTATCATGCATACGCTATCATGGCTAAAAACGAACGGGGCAGCTGCAATTGTCTGTTTCCCTGGAATCATGTATCGAGGTGGAGCAGAGCAAAAGATTAGAAAGTACTTAGTAGACAATAATTTTGTTGATTGTATTATTCAACTTCCAAGCAATTTGTTCTTTGGGACTTCAATCGCGACAAGCATAATGGTTTTAAAGAAGAATAAGTTTGATACGAACATTTTATTCATTGATGCATCGAAAGAATACGTTAAAGTGACAAATAACAACAGGCTATCAGATGAAAATATTGCTAATATTGTCAAATTTTATACTGATAGAAGAAATAAGAACCACACTGTGAAAGTTGCTACTCATGAGGAAGTTAAAGAAAGTGAGTATAACCTTTCGGTTTCAACATATGTAGAACAAGAAGATACTAGAGAAAAAATCAACATTATTAAACTTAACTCCGAAATTGAAGAAATTGTAAAAAAAGAGAATATGCTTCGCGAAGAGATTTCTAAGATCATTAAGGAAATCGAGGGATAGCCATGAGCAAGTTAGAAGAACTCATACAAAAGTTATGCCCTAACGGGGTGGAATATAGAAGGTTAGGAGAAGTATCAGATTTTACTACAGGATTTGCATTTAAATCATCTTTATTCTTGACTGAAGGTCTTCCAATTTGTAGAACAACCAACATTCAAGGAAACGAAATATCATTTGAAAATATGGAATATTTTAATCCTGATTATTATTTTGTAAATTTGGACAAATATATCATATACCCTCAAAAGATTGTTATTGGTATGAGTGGGACAATTAAAGTAGGAATAAATAACTCAAAAAATATTTGTTATTTAAATCAACGCGTTGGAATGTTTACCCCTATGAATTCAATTTTGAATAAATATTTATTTTACATTTTATGCAATTCCATTGAAACATTAACCACTGGACTAAACGGCGGATCTGTAAAGAACTTAAGCAATGATGATATTAAAGGATTAATTATCCCCGTCCCTCCTATTGAAGTTCAACGTGAAATTGTACGAATTTTGGACAATTTCACAGAGCTTACAGCAGAGCTTACAGCAGAGCTTACAGCAGAGCTTACAGCTAGAAAGAAGCAATATGGGTATTATCGACATGAACTTATGCTGCTCAATGACACAGTGAATAGGCATAAATTGGGTTCAATTTGTATTAAACCAGAAAATATAAAATGGAATGAATCCAAAAATGAAGATTATCAATATATCGATTTATCCTCTGTTAGTCGAGAAAAGGGAAAAATTGTTGAAACCTCTTTAATTACTTCTGAAAATCATCCAAGTAGAGCCATGCAAGTAGTTAAAGAAAAGGATGTATTATTTGGGACTACTAGGCCACTTTTAAAACGGCAAACCATTGTTCCCCACGATTACGATAATCAAATTTGCAGTACTGGTTATTGTGTTTTAAGAGCAGATCAAAGAAAAGTATTACCTCAATGGATTTATCATTCAATTCAAACATCAGATTTTTATAAATTTATAGAATTAAACCAAGTTGAAGGAAGTTATCCGTCTATTCCTGATTCAGTCGTTAAACAATATGAGATACCCTTGCCACCTCTCAAAGAACAACAACGCATCGTTGACATTCTTGATAAATTCGACGCATATTGTAATGATCTCTCAGCAGGTCTTCCCGCTGAAATCGCCGCCCGGCAAAAGCAGTATGAATATTATCGTGATAAACTATTAACGTTCAAGGAGTTAAAGGCATAATGGCGCAATACACTGTCATTTCTCAATCAAATGAAGAAACTGTAGTCACAGAGTATAAGCCTGTTTCTTCACGTTCTGATTCTTATCAAAGCGAAGCCGCTCTTGAAAAAGAGTTTATTCGTATGCTCACCGAACAGTCATACGAGTTTCTTTCAATTCGCGACGAGAAAGATTTACTCACTAACTTGAGAAACCAGCTTTCAACGCTTAATGAGTATCAATTCTCAGATAACGAATGGAGACAAATTTTAAATAACTGTCTTTGTAAGGCTAATGCGGGAATTAAAGAAAAGTCGGAAATCATCCAAGAAAATCATATATTTGCCCTTAAAAGAGATAACGGTGAAACCAAAAATATTAAATTAGTTGATAAGGTCAATATTCATAACAATAGACTTCAAGTCATCAACCAATATGAAGTCAATGATGGAACCTATAAGAACCGCTATGATGTATCTATTCTGGTAAATGGTCTACCGCTCGTTCATGTCGAACTAAAACGACGTGGTGTGGCGATCAAAGAAGCTTTTAATCAGATCAACCGATACCAAAGAGATAGCTTCTGGGCTGGAAGCGGGTTATTTGAATTTGTCCAAATTTTTGTTATCTCTAACGGAACTCATACGAAGTATTATTCGAATACCACTCGTTTCTCCCACGTTAAAGATATTAATAAAACGCAAAAGACAGATAAAACGAGCAATACCTTTGAATTCACTTCTTTCTGGGCAGATGCGAAGAACAAGATCATTCCGGATTTAATTGACTTCACTAGGACATTCTTTTCGAAGCACACTTTATTAAACATTCTTACTAAATACTGTGTCTACACTGCCGAAGAAAAACTGCTCGTGATGCGGCCCTATCAAATCGCTGCAACGGAAAGAATGCTTAACCGAATTGAAGTGGCAACGAACTATAAATGGTTTGGCTCCATTAAAGCTGGCGGATACGTCTGGCATACAACGGGTAGTGGCAAAACCCTCACCTCCTTTAAAGCTGCTCGACTCACCTCAAAACTTCCGTATATTGATAAGGTGTTATTCGTTGTTGATAGAAAAGACCTCGACTATCAAACCATGCTCGAATATGATCGTTTTGAAAAAGGTGCAGCAAACTCTAATACCTCCACAGCGGTTTTAAAGAGACAACTGGAAGATCCTAATAGCACAATTATTATTACTACTATTCAGAAGCTCTCTATCTTCATTGAACAAAATAAGAAACATCCAGTCTTTGATAAAAAAGTAGTGCTCATCTTTGATGAATGCCATCGTAGCCAATTTGGCGACATGCACACTGCCATTATCAAAAACTTTAATAAATACTATATTTTCGGATTCACTGGGACTCCAATCTTTAGTGTTAATTCCTCCACGGGTGGGAATCCTCATTTAAAGACAACTTCACAGGCTTTTGGTGATCAACTGCATGTTTATACAGTTATTGACGCCATTAACGATCGAAACGTTCTCCCTTTCAGAGTCGATTACATTAAGACGATGGATCAAGATGACGCAATCGAAGATGAAAAGGTTAAAGATATTGACCGAGAAGCAGCGTTTAATGCTCCTCAAAGAATCTCCTTAGTCACTCAATACATTCTTGATCACTATAATCAAAAGACATATCGTAATGAGAAGACTTATAGCCAAAGTGTGATATCGAATGTCCATGACGTGCTTAAAGGCAAAGAAGAAGTAAGAGAAAAGATTCGCCTCAGTGGGTTTAACTCTATTTTTGCGACAGCTTCCATATCCTCTGCTAAACTCTACTATGCTGAATTCAAGAAACAGATCAAAGAACTTCCAGATGCCAAGAAACTCAAGGTTGCCATCATTTATTCGTATGGGGCGAACGAAGACGAGATCGATGGCATTATCGATGAAGAAAACCCAGAAGATACTTCTAGACTCGATCAGTCCTCACGTGATTTTCTTGAAGCTTCAATCAAAGATTACAACGAAATGTTCCGTACAAACTTTTCAACTGAAGGGGAAGGATTCCAGAACTATTATCGCGACCTCTCTTTAAGAATGAAGAATAAAGAGATTGATTTGCTTATCGTCGTGAACATGTTCCTTACTGGCTTTGATGCCACGACTTTAAATACTCTTTGGGTTGATAAGAACCTTAAGATGCATGGTTTAATGCAGGCTTTCTCAAGAACAAACCGGATCCTTAACTCAATCAAAACTTTCGGAAATATTATCTGTTTTAGACCTCTTCAAAAGAAAGTTGATGAATCGATATCCTTATTTGGCGATAGAGATGCGACAGGCATAGTCTTACTAAGAGGCTTTAATGATTACTACAACGGGTACACCGATAACGAAGGTAAGTACCATAAAGGTTATGTGGAGCTCGTCGAAGAACTATTAGAAAAATATCCCCTCTCTGATCCACGAATTGAAGGCGAAGAAAATCAAAGGAACTTCCTGAAACTCTTCGGTGTCATCTTAAGATTAAAGAACCTACTAGCATCCTTCGATGACTTTGTTGGAAAAGAGCTTATCTCCGACATTGATTTACAAGATTGCGTTTCTAGATATCTTGATTTAAGACCATCCTCTGCTCAGGGAGAGCTTAGAAACATCAATGACGACATCGTTTTTGAGATCGAACTCATTAAGCAAATCGAAGTAAATATCGATTACATCTTAATGCTTGTTAAAAAATACCATGATACCCACTGTAAGGATCGTGAGATTATCGTCGCGATTCAAAAGGCAATGGATGCATCTCCTGAATTAAGAAGCAAACGCGAGCTTATTCAAAACTTCTTGTCTGGAATTAATGAAGTTGATGATGTCATGGCGAATTGGCATGCGTATATCGCTGAAGAAAAAGAAAAAGAGATTAAAGAACTTGTTGAAGGCGAAGGCCTCAAAGATTCCGCAACAAGAGAATTCATTTCAAATTGCCTTAAAGATGGCTATGTTAAAACTAACGGAACCGACCTCGATAAGATTATGCCACCCATCTCAAGATTTGGTGGTAGCAATAGAGCAGAAAAAAAACAAAGAGTCATGATCAAGATTATTACATTCTTTGAGAGATTCTTTGGAATAGGTGAATAATTTGGTCTTAACAATATAAAAGACTAAAGCCTATTTACTGCTATTTGCGGGTAATCGTGTAGGTAATTTATGGGATTTGAAGGTTATTCTTTTAACGAAATCAAAGAACTTCTTGAAAACAGGAAGGCTGAGTTTTCGTACGGCGAATTCATCAAAACCCATACTGTTAAAAAAATTGAGTATATAAGAAAATATGTGGAGCATTGGCTTTATGTTGTGAGTCACGTTTCTAAATATATATTTTTTATTGATGCAATGAGCAATGCGGGAATTTATGAAAGCGGTGATCTCTCAACCAGCATTGAGGTTTTAAACACGTTTGTTAAATTTTCTCTTTATCATCCTGATATAAATTTTTTCTTAATTTCAAACGATTACGATGCACAAAAAGTATCCACCATGCAGGAAATTTTTAATATATACATAGATAAATTCAAAGAAGAAAACATTTCTAATGTTCATCTAAAAGTTTACTGCAAAGAAGCCTGTGATTTTATAACCACTATTAAGAGTGAGTACCATTTTCAATTTGTATATGGAACTAATAAAAGTGTTCTACTGTATGTCGATCCATACAATTTAATCAAATATAATCAGGCTGTCGCAATTAAAGATTTCATTAAGTCCATATACTGTGAGCTGATTATTAACTTTTTTTGCAACGATTATACTAGGAACGTTAATAATCCAAAATGTACAAAATATAGGGAAGAAATCGGAGAGTTAATACATAATTTTTGTTGTTTCGATGAAAATGATTCCTATGTTAGAGCAGAGCAACTAAGAGATTGTTTAGCAAACAAACTAATAGACGGAACTCACATGAAATTCCGCTATTATGTTAAGATGAAAAACGAGATGAACGTAACCTTGTATTATTTGATCTATCTTACTCCAAACATTGAGGGTTTAAGAAAGGTTAAAGAAGCAACCTGGAAAGCCTTAGGACCAACTAACGAATATTGCGTTTCTCAAAAAGAGTCAGATGCAAATGAGCTGAATTTGTTTAATCGCACTCCAGAAGAAGAAGCCTTTGTCGCAGAGCTTGAGAAGGTGTCGCCTGCTATTCTTAGCGAAATTGGAAAAGAACTTTCATTCGAAAATATTGAAGTAATTTGTTTACAAAACACTTTTATGAAAAAAGGACACATTATTAGAAACGTTATCAGACCGCTTATTGATGCTAAAAAAATAAGAAAAGTCGGTTATGTCAAAGCTGCAAATTATACAGAGGACAAGTATATAGTACTACAAAAGGATAATTGATTATGAACTCAACAACAAAGAAAACTCTTCTATATAGAACAGAAGTTGAATATGGTGATTTTACAATTAATCATGTGAAAGGATGCGCGCACGGATGTACATACCCTTGCTATGCTTTTAATATGGCGAGGAGGTTCGGTAATGTTAAATCCTATAAAGAATGGATTGAACCGAAGATTGTATCGAACGCTATGGAGTTATTGGAAAAAGAACTTCCTAGATACAAAAAGCAAATCAAATCGGTTCAACTTTCATTTACAACAGATCCTTTTATGGTCGACTACCCAGAGGTTGGGGACCTTAGTCTAAAAATAATCAATAGATTAAACAAAGAAAATATTAAGGTGGTGATACTCACAAAAAGTATTCTTCCAGACGAACTTCTTAACACCAAAAAAATAAACGAGTATGGAATTACCCTAGTTTCTCTTGATGAGAATTTTCGGAAGAAATATGAACCTTTCACTCCTTCATACCAGGAACGAATTAAAGCACTCAAAAAACTACACGACGCCGGTTTTTACACATGGGTTAGCATCGAGCCTTATCCAACCCCTAATATCTGCGATCAAGATTTAAAAGATATTTTAAACAGCATTTCTTTTGTTGATTACATAGTTTTTGGAAGGCTTCACTATAACAAACAAGTAAGCGAATACAAAGGATATAAAGAATTCTTTAATGAGTGCGCTTCCTTCGTTTCAGATTTCTGCCAAAAGAACAATATAAAATTTCACATAAAGAAAGGCACAAGTTCAGAATGACGAAGAACACCTTTCTCGAATATATAGAAAACAGCGACATAGGCCTATATATCCATGATAAGATATTAAAACACTGTAATTCAAATCGAAAAATGGTCCTGGAGCACATCAATGACTTCGGATTCCATTTCGTTAATGAGGTGAATGAAGCCTACCTTAATTTTAAATCTGTCCGAATTAATGGAGTGGGACCTTCAGTAATTGATTTTGATGTTCTTCTTGAGGTTGATTTAGATTGCGTTGGGGTGTGTGGAAAAAGACACGATCACGAAGACTGTTCAGCCAGAGTTTGGTTTAAAGTTTCTTGCACGAGCGACCTTAAGAAAAAGTTCAAAGATTTCGTAATTAACTCAATAGCCGAATATGATGGTAATAAAACAAAACTCGATAGTCCATTAACAGGTGACTTTATTCCGTTTATGGACAAGAGTAATTTTGATTCTTATGCAAATGATATCCTTGAAAAGTTTTATCCCGAAGCCCTTGCTACTCCGATGCCAATTGACGTAGATTTATTGGCTAATAGAATGGGACTTACCATCGTACCAGTTAAAATCACTGACGACTCTTCAATATTTGGCCAATTCTTTTTTGCGGATTCCGATACGGATATTTTCGATTCAGACAACAATAAGCGCTCAATAAAAGTAAATGCAAATACGATTTTAATTGATGACCAGGTAAATTTTCTATATTCTTTTGGATCTAGAAATATGACAGTGGTACATGAATGTGTCCATTCTTATTTTCACTATAAGGCCTTTCTTTTTTCTCAAATTTTAGATGGCAGTCTAAAGAATATACGTTGTAAAACACATGGCGGGATAGACGCCAATACAACAAGCACTCTAGCGAGAATTGAAATGCAAGCCAATGCATTGGCCCCCTATATTTTAATGCCTGTAGAAATGTTCCAAAAAATGGCATTTCAACTGATTGAAGATTATGGTCGTCTGTTTGGCGGAAACGTGATTGACCTACTACCATATGTTATTGATGAATTATCAAGTATCTTTAAAGTTACTCGCTATGCAGCAAGGAAAAGATTAATTGATATCGGCATTATTGAAGCAATTGGAGTACTTAACTGGGTTGACGGTTCATATATCAGACCATACGCATTCAATAAAGATTCTTTAAAGGCTAATGAGACCTTCACGATTAGTGTTAACGACCTATCTCTAGAATTGCTTCTCAAACAAGAGTTGATCTCGTATTTAAACACATGCGGTTTTCTTTTCGTAGAAAATCACTTGATTTTAAATGATGCGAGATATGTGTTTAAAAACAATAAAGGTGTTTTACTACTTACCGACTATGCTAGATTGCATATTGATGAATGTGCAGTAAAATTTGCCGTCAGATATAAGAACGATTCCCTTCCTCTTGATTTAGACATGATGTGCTATCTATGCAGAGATAGATCAAAATTAGTAGAGTATGATTTGACTCTTCAAAAAAACACTGCCTTGATAATGACAGAAGAAGGACAAAAGAAGCATAAGTTGCACGAAAAAAATGTTAATAGTGTTATTTCAAAAATTTCCGGTGTTCAATTTGGTGAAGCTCTTACTATCTTGATGGAGTTTCTCGATATCGATGAACAGAGTTTATCTGAAGATGCCGATGTAAGTATAAAAACAATAAGTCGGTACAGATCCGATTACGATAAAGAAAAAGACAAAAGGACTGTTGTTGCAATTATTAGAGGACTAAATGTTCCACCTAAAATCGCATGGATACTTTTGGCTTCAGCTGGAATTACTCTAGTACCGGGGAACGAACTTGATGATTCATTGAGCTCAGTTTTAACATTCTTTAGGGAGCACCCAGCAGAAAAGGTAAATGAGTTTTTAATTAAGAGGACTGGAAAACCATTAACAAGAGATAAATTATAGTGGACAGCACTTGTCCATTTTAAATCAAAATATTAAGGGGTTGACATTATGCAACCTCTTTTTTTATTGAAAAACATCGATAAAATCATGGTTTTTTTACTGGACAGGACCTGTTTTTACAGGGTCTATTCTAAATGTTAATCTTTGTTCGAGAAGTGATATGACGTCTACATAGGACGCTTCTCACAAAGCAAAACAGCCTACCTATAAGGTTGTCTGCAAATTCAAAATTAGCGAGATTAATCACTAGTTGAATTCAGGCATTCTTTTTAGAGCTGTTTTCTTCATGGGTTTATCTCGCGGAAAGCAAGGTAAAAACATGAAAAACTATGATAATCCAGGCGTATTTTTGGTGCGAAACAAAGAAACTAATAAACCTCTTTATTTCTCTTGGAAATTTGATGATGGAACAACCCAAAGAGTCAAATATGACCCCCAAGAAGAATGGTGCGTCTTCTTAGAACAATCGCTAAAAGAAGAACACGCGCAAGACGTGAGACACGATAGGCATAGAGCCCGTTTTTATAAAGGAATGGAACTTGATATTGAAGACATTCCTGATAAAGCAACGGATACCTATGTTGATGATGAAACACTAGACGAGGACACAATCTCGTCCTTTTTGTCATCTCTCACTGAAACTCAGCTAAGACGTTATCAGCTTAAAGAAGAGCACCCAGACTACACCCTATGTAAAATCGCTGAACTCGAAGGTGTTGATGTTTCATCTATTTTCGAGTGTTTTAAAGCAATTCAAAAAAAATTACAAAAATTCTTTTCAAAACTACCCCCAAAAAACGACACCAAATGTGTGTAGTAGTGAAGACGAGCTCTTCAGAAAGCGAGGTACTTAATTGAAGGAAGTAAAAGTACAAATCTCAAAAACACCTAACCCAGATGGTGTGGTAGCTGCCAAGAGGATGTCCCTCTCAAAAAGGTTGATGAACAAGATCTTCGGCACTAAAAGCAATCTCACGGTGATTGCAATCGGGGCTTCGGTAGAAAAAGTCACTATCGAGGATGTTAAGAAAGGAGAAAATGCAAATGGCAAAATCGAAACAAGACGATAAGATCCTCATTGTTTATCCCAAGTTGGTGAGTGCAATTAATAACTTCTTTGAAACTTTTAATGCACTCGTCGCAGAGACGCAGCCAGAGACCGACCATTCGGAAGCAGAAATGCCAAAGAAGGTTGAACCTGCTGTTGAAGAAAAACATCAACCCACTCTTGAAGAAGTTAGAACTGTTCTAGCTGACTTATCTAGAAAAGGTTACACAGCCAATGTTCGTATGATGCTAATTGGACTAGGCGTTAGCAAATTAAGCGAAGTCGATCCGAAAGATTATGCAGAACTATTAGCCAAAGCACAGGAGTTAAGCAATGCCACCAAAGACTAATGGACACTCCCTGATTGGTGGCAGCTCTCTAAAAAGAGCTATGGAATGTCCTCCTAGCGTAAGGCTTACAGAAAACTATGAAGACGAAGGCTCAATTTATGCAAAAGAGGGAAGTTCTGCGCACCTTTTACTCGAAAAAAAGATAAAAGAACGCTACGGAATCCCCTTTGAAGCAGATACAACGAACCTCGAATTCTATAGCGAAGAAATGGAAGAATGGACTGACGTTGCCCTGAATTGCATATCGGAAATATATGACAAATTAAAGGTCGAAGGAAAGCACCCTTTCATCGCCAGCGAGGTGCTCGTGGATTTCTCAGATGTCGTCCCAGAAGGAATGGGTTCATCAGATGTAGTGATCGTCTATGATGGCGGAATCTATGTCAGCGACTTCAAGGCAGGTCGCGGTGTTGAAGTCAGCTGCGAACATAATCCTCAGTTAATGATTTATGCATATGGAAGCTTACGCATGTTTGAGTCTTTGTACGACATCGATGACATTAACATGGTGATCATCCAACCAAGACTCAATAACATATCCGAATGGTCATGCAGCAAAGATGAACTTGTCGAATGGGTAGTCAACGAAGTCAAACCAAAAACAGCCCTGGCTTATGAAGGTAAAGGTGAATTCAACTGCGGTTCATGGTGCCAATTTTGTAAAGCGCGCCATGACTGTAGATATAGAGCAGAAAAGATGCTCAAACTTGAAGGCTATCGAGCAAAGGACAAAGCATTAATGTCGCTTGAGGAAATCGCAGAGATTCTCGGCAAAATAGACGAACTCGTTTCCTGGGGCAATGACATCAAAGATTATGCCCTAGCTGAAGCCCTAAAAGGAAAACAAATACCTGGTTATAAGTTAGTCGAAGGACGCTCTAATCGTAAGTACACATCAGAAGACGATGTCATCAGGGCGGTGGAAGAAGCTGGACTCGATCCATTTGAAAGAAAACTCTTATCCATTGCTGAATTAACGAAACGCCTCGGTAAGGCTAAATTTACCGAACTAGTAAACAAATATGTCTATAAACCATCCGGCAAGCCAACTCTCGTTGAAGATAATGACGCGAGGTCGGAACTTAACTTGGCAAAAAATGATTTCATGGAGGAATAGAAAAATCATGTCAAAAACAAACCCATGTAAGGTAATTACATCAGTAGTCAGATTCAGCTACTTAATCGCAAATGAACCTAGAGCCACGACAGAAGGCGGAGTTCCCAAGTATTCTGTCTCACTCATTATCCCTAAGTCGGATACCGATTTAGTGAAGAAAATCCAAAGCGCTGTTGAAGCGGCCTATAAAGAAGGCGAATTCAAGCTTCGTGGTGCTGGAAAAGCTGTCCCACCGATGACGGCAATTAAAAACCCACTTCGTGATGGCGACATAGAAAGAGCAAACGATGTGGCTTATAAAAATAGCTATTTCGTTAATGCCAACTCAACAAACAAACCAGAAGTTGTCGATGCGGTTCTCAATCGAATTATTGAAACAAGTGAAATCTATAGTGGTATTTATGGTCGTGCATCAATTACCTTCTATGCATTCAACAACAATGGCAACAAAGGTATCGCTTGCGGCTTGAACCACCTACAAAAAATTCGTGATGGGGAACCACTCGGAAGTAAATCAACGCCTGATGCCGACTTTGCCACTAATGACAGTGACGACTTCCTGGGCTAAAAATTTATCAATCGACATAGAAACATATAGCAGCATCGACTTGAATAACTGCGGAGTATATAAATACGTTGAAGCTAACGACTTTGAAGTATTGCTCTTCGGTTATTCAGTTGATGGCGGCGTAACTCGGGTGGTGGATCTAGCTAGTGGCGAGACAATACCATCCGAGATTATTGCCCTCTTAAAAGATGAATGCATCACTAAGTGGGCGTTTAATGCATCATTTGAGCGTATCTGCTTATCAAAGTTTCTAGGATCGCCTCCAGGCGAATACTTATCACCAAAATCATGGAGATGCACAATGGTCTGGAGTGCATACTTAGGTCTACCACTTTCTCTTAAAGCTGTCGCTGAAACACTAAAACTAAAAGTGCAAAAACTCGATGAAGGTAAAGAACTCATTAAACATTTTTGTTCCCCTTCAAAGCGGGGAAAACCAAGATTCTATTATTATCATGATCCAATCAAATGGAAGAATTTTAAGCTATACAATGTTCGTGATGTTGATGTGGAACTTGCCATAAAGGATCGTCTTAAGAATTACCCAGTACCAGACTTTGTTTGGGATGAGTATGTTGCCGATCAAACAATCAATGATCAAGGGGTATTACTTGATCGTGATTTTGTGCATAAATGCATAGAAATAAATGAAAAAGCATCAAAAGAGCTTGCATTTGCCATGAAAAACCTAACGAATGTCGATAATCCTAATTCAGTATCACAAATAAAAACGTGGTTAATGAAATGTGGAATAGACCTTGATGATCTCGGTAAAAAGAGTGTTGAAAAAATTAGACTCGATAATATCGATGATCCTGTCGGAGAAGCAATGGCACTGCGCCAAATGCTATCAAAAACATCCACTAAAAAGTACATGCGCATGATAGATGCAGTGTGTGCCGATGGTCGAATTCGTGGCATGTTCTCGTTCTATGGCGCTAATCGCACAGGCCGTTTTTCTTCTAGGATCGTGCAACTCCAGAATCTACCACAAAACAAACTAGATGACATTGAACTCGCTCGTGACTTAGTAAAACTTGAAGACCTCAACGCGCTAAAAATGCTTTATGAAGATGTCCCGGATACCTTATCGCAACTAATCCGTACTGCTTTTATACCTCGTGAAGGTCATAAGTTTATCGTTGCTGACTTTTCATCGATTGAAGCGCGAGTTATTGCCTGGCTTGCTAAAGAGCAGTGGCGTATCGATGCCTTCGCTCGGAATGAAGATATTTACTGCGCCTCAGCTTCAAAGATGTTTAATGTGCCAGTAGTTAAAAATGGAATCAATGGTCATCTTCGTCAAAAAGGGAAAATTGCCGAGCTAGCGCTTGGCTATGGTGGTTCTACAGGGGCACTGACTGAAATGGGAGCTCTCGACATGGGCTTAGCTGAAGAAGAACTACCTACTTTAGTTTCTAGTTGGCGTGATGCCAATCAAAACATAACAAAACTCTGGTGGGACATCGATAAAGCAGTCAAAAAAGTCATCTCTGATGGAGATGGTACGTCAATGACACGCTACGGTTTAACCTTTACGCATCGAAGCGGCATGCTATTTATCAAATTGCCGAGTGGACGAGAATTGGCATATGTGATGCCTCAGATCGGACTGAATAAGTTTAGAAGCGAGTGTGTGACCTATTCTGGTATGCACTCACAAACGAAGAAATGGTCGCGACTTGACTCTTATGGACCAAAGTTTGTCGAAAACATTGTCCAAGGGATTGCTCGAGATATTTTATGTCACTCAATTAACCTCATGAAAGATCAAATAATTGTGATGCATATTCATGACGAAATTGTAGTTGAAGTTCCAAAGACTGTAACCGTCGAATCCATTACAAAAATCATGGCCACAGTTCCAGCGTGGGCTGGGGGCTTAAACCTCAAAGCGGATGGCTATGCGTGCAAGTTTTATATGAAAAAATAAAGGGGAAATCATCATGTTCACAATGTATTATTCAGACTACCTAATTAATCAAACAAACTGTCTTTATCCCCATAAAATCGAGATTATCGATAGTGAAACACTGAAAGCTGCGGTATCCAAAGACTATGTCTGCGCCTTATACAAAGAAAACTATCGTAGTGTTGATAATTTTCTCGGATCAGACTGTCTTGCCGTCGATTGCGACAATGATCACTCTGATGATCCGAGTAGCTGGGTTGATGTCGAGGACATTAAAGAAGTCTTTTCTCACGTTACTTTCGCAGTTCACTATTCACGAAATCACCAAAAAGATAAAGGAAGCAAAAAGGCGCGACCACGCTTCCACGTGTTATTTCCAATTACGTTTGTGACTGAAGCTAAAAAGTACTCAGATTTAAAGCGTAAGGTCAGCGATGCTTTTCCTTATTTTGATAAGCAGGCACTCGATGCAGGCCGTTTCTTTTTCGGAACATCGGAAGCAAAAGTGGATATTGTTAAAGGCAAAATCAATGTTGACGAGTTTATTGAAGAAACTGACTTTGAGGATGCTTTCGATGACAAAATTATTGAAGGAAATCGTAATAGCACGATGTCCAAATATGCTGGCCGCATCATTAAAAAGTATGGTGATACTGAGGAAGCTTATGCGCTCTTTTTGGAAAAGTCGACACTATGTGTTCCCCTATTAGAAGATAGTGAGCTCGAGCTGATTTGGCGAAGCGCACAGAAGTTTTATCAAAAGATAATTAAAGACAATACCTACATTCCGCCTGAAGTATATAACGACGATTACTCATATGTGCCTGGGGATTTGTCCGACGTAGGTCAAGCAGAAGTGCTCGCGAAGTACTTTTCAAACGAACTGCGTTATTCTCCGCAAACGCATTTTTTAAGATATCGAGGAAATTACTGGCAAGAAAGCGAACCAGGAGCACAGTTTATCGCGCAAGAACTAACTAGACGCCAATTAAAGGAAGCAAAACTAAAAGTATTGGAAGCTTATAAGAAAGCAAGTAAGGAGAAAGTCTTTGATGTTATTTCGGTAACCCCTAAAAACAAGCAATCAACCGTAATGACGGATGATCAAAATTCGGCATTAGCGGAATATAAAGAGGCGAAAAATTATGAAGAATTCGCAGTCAAGCGCCGCAGTTCATCCAATATCAGTGCAACTTTGAAAGAGTCTCATCCAATGTTAGAGATTGACTTTAAAGAACTAGATGCGAATCCTTTCTTGCTGTGTACGCCTAATGCAACCTATGACCTTAAGAAAGGCATCAGTGGTGCTAGAGAACATCGACCAGATGATTTTATGACGAAGATTACTGCCTATACTCCTAGCCTAAAAGGTAAAGATGAATGGGAAAAGAGTCTAAATAAGATATTTGGTGACGATGAGCTAATTGAATATGTCCAACGGATATGTGGATTAGGAGCCATTGGGAAAGTCTATATTGAAGCGTTAATCATTGCTTATGGCGATGGCGGGAATGGGAAATCAACCTTCTGGAATGCTGTTTCTCGTGTCATGGGTTCATACTGCGGAAATCTTTCAGCGGATACGTTAACGGTTAATAATCGACGTAATATCAAGCCCGAGATGGCTGAGCTTCGTGGTAAGCGACTAATCATGGCGGCTGAAAGCCAGGAAGGTGCGCGGCTCAACGATTCGATAGTCAAACAACTATGTTCGACAGATGCGATTTTCGCTGAGAAGAAGTATAAGGATCCATTCTCCTTTATTCCTTCGCACACATTGGTCTTGTATACGAACCACCTACCAAAGGTTAGTGCTAGTGATGATGGTATTTGGAGACGATTAATCGTTATCCCATTTAAGAATAAAATGACTGGGCCAGATGATATTAAGAACTTTACTGAAGTGCTGCTTGAGAAGAGTGGCGAGTACATTTTGTATTGGATTATCGAAGGGGCGCGAAAGGTCATAGCGGACAATTTTATCATTGAAACTCCCGCAGTAGTCAAGGCGGCAATCGATGAATATCGTGAGCAAAATGACTGGTTTCAACAGTTCCTTGATGAATGCTGTGAGATTGATCCGAAGGCAAAAGAAAGCTCCTCAGATCTATATCGCACATACATTAATTTCTGTTCTGGGAATAATGAATATGCGAGAAGCACAAGTGATTTTACCGCCTCATTAGAAAAAAATGGATATAGAAGACTGGTTCAGAAGCGAAAAAGATATCATGTTGGATTAAGGCTGAAAAAGCAGCATGAAATCGACGGAATTGATGACTTTTTAACATAAAAATGACAAGGTGTATCAATATCAATTCCTAAAGTTTGCATAAGGTAAAAATAGATATAAATTTGCTCTAGAGAAAGTTATGGAAACGACGTTGATACACCTTGTCATTGGAGGGCAAATGGCAGAAGAAAAAAGACTTGAGAACAAACTAGTTAAGGCAGTTAAGGAGCGTGGTGGTTTGGCTCTAAAACTGGTGAGTCCTGGTTTTGATGGATTACCTGATCGGCTGATCTTGATTGCTGTTGGTAAGCTCGCCTTCGTTGAGGTAAAAGCGCCAGGAAAAAAACCACGAAAACTACAAAAAGTAAGATTTAGACAATTACGTGAACTAGGGTTCCTGGTGTTCGTGCTAGATGATGAAAAATTGATAGGAGGAATTATAGATGAAATATGTACCACATGATTATCAAACATTCACAACCAAGTTTATTGAAGAGAACAGCATCTCGGCGATTCTCTTGGATATGGGATTAGGTAAAACCGTTATTACTCTGACCGCACTTGATGGGCTACTATTCGACTCGTTTCAGGTGAGCAAAGTATTAATCATCGCACCACTTAGAGTTGCCCGCGATACCTGGCCAAACGAAATCGCAAAGTGGGATCATCTTGGCCATCTAGTTGTGTCGGTTGCGGTAGGAAATGAAGAAGAACGGATTCGAGCGTTAAATGCTAAAGCTGATATTTATATCATTAACCGAGAAAACGTCCAATGGTTAGTGGAAAAGAGCGGTGTTAATGTGCGGTTCGATATGATCGTCATCGATGAACTCTCATCATTTAAAAATGGTAGAAGTAAGAGATTTCAAAACTTACTAAAAATACGACCAGATGCAAAACGCATTGTTGGCCTCACCGGCACTCCGGCTGGAAATGGATTAATGGATCTATGGGCAGAGTTCCGCGTGCTTGACTATGGAAGACGACTTGGTAGGTTTATCACTCATTATCGAAATAATTTCTTTACACCAGATAAGCGTAATGGAAATGTCATATTCTCATATCGTCCACTCCCTGGAGCGAGAGATGCCATCTTTAATCTTATTAGTGACATGACCATCTCCATGAAGGCGAAAGACCACATCAAAATGCCCGAGCTCATTAGCAGTGAGTACAAAGTCTATCTTGATGATGACGAATATCAATATTACGAAGATTTCAAAGATAACCTCGTGCTGGAACTTAAGGAAAAGGAAATAACGGCCGCAAATGCTGCTGTGCTGACCGGCAAATTAACTCAAATTGCTAACGGTGCCATTTACACTGAAGCTGGTAAAAGTGAGGTTATACATGATAAAAAGTTAGATGCACTCGAGGATATAGTTGAATCCGCTAATTGCAATCCCATCTTACTTGCATACTGGTTCAAGCATGATCTTGAGCGGATTAAAGAACGACTCAATACACTTGGAATTGTCTACCAGGAGTTAAATACATCACTAAGTATCGATAACTGGAATAAAGGAAATCTTCAAGTCGGACTTATCCATCCAGCATCAGCAGGGCATGGCCTTAATCTACAAAGTGGAGGATCAACACTGGTGTGGTTTGGCTTGACGTGGAGCCTTGAACTATATCAACAGACGATTGCCCGGATATGGCGACAAGGACAAATTTCAAACACTGTAGTTGTGATGCATATCATTGCTGATAAGACGATCGACGAACAAATCTTGAAAGTCCTAAGCGGAAAAGAAACGCTGCAAAATGCGCTGTTTAAAGCAGTGAGGGCGAATATATGACGTGCTTTGATAAATTAGCCGCTAACATCGTAAAGTGCGCTGTGTTCGATTATCGCAAAGCCTGTGAAGGTCTAACTCAACTTGAAACTCGTGGTGCGTTACTTCGATTAACGAACCGATCTAAATATGAAAAGATACGGGCTAAATATAACCAGGAAATAGAAGAAATAGAATCGTTCATCCAGTCGCCATACTTCGGAGTCTTAACTTCGATCAATCCAGCGACATTACTAATCACATTAAGAGAGGAGCGTAAATGCAATGGATGCAAAAAAGTACTTAAGTCAGGCTAGACTTCTTAATAATCGCATTAAGTCATTTGAAAATGAACTTGAATATATCAACACAATTGCGCTTGGTCCAAGTGGTCCGAGTTATGGACCTAATAAGATCAAACAGCAGCCAAGTCTAGAAGCGCCGTTCATACGCTACATCGATAAAATTATGGAACTTGAGAAAATGATTCATGCCGAAATCGATAAGTTGATGGCATTGAAGCGTGAAATTGCTAAAACGATCGCTGAAATAGGAGATGCAAAGCTTGAAATCATCCTTCGTGAGCGCTATATCAACTGCCGAAACTGGGAGGATATCGCCATCGATCTTGCATACAGTCAGGTGTATCTCTATAAACTACACCAGAGAGCCTTGAAACTCGTAAAAGTTCCAAAAGAGTATAGCAAAGTATAGTAAAGTATACCTTCCGTATAGCGAGTTATTCACATAAGCTATAAGTGTAGAGAAGTACATAAACACAGCCGGCGCAGGACAAATAAGCGTTGGCTTTTTTATTACACAATTTGGAGGTAATCGACATGGGAAAAATCCCCAAACGAGATACCTATGAACTGTGGTTAGACTCAGGGAAGTGGCCAGAGATTCAAGCTTTTATCGCCGAGTGTTCTAAGAAGTTAGTGACACAGCGAGAAATGTGCGAACGCCTCAGTATCGATGAAGCCACATTTTCTAGGTTGAAGAAGAGACATCCGGAAATCGGACAGGTCATGGAGTCAGCGAGAGTCAACTTAAAAATGGACCTCATGGGCGCGATGTATAAGCGTGCTGTTGGCTTTGAGACTGTTGACGAAGAGCAAATCGTCGAAGATAAAGGACGAGGAAGTCCACCAAGACGTAAAGTGACGAAGGTAACAAAGCAAGTTCCACCAGACTATAAGGCACTTGTTTACTTATTATCGAGACATTTTGGTCGTGAGTTTAGTGATCGAAGCGAAGAGCTCAAACTTGCCGAGCAGAAGATGAAAGAAAGTCAGGAGGAATGGGCTAATGGCGAAAGAACTGAAGATAGTGATTAAAAATATTGATGAACTAAAGGTTTATGAAAACAACCCAAGAAAAAATGATCAAGCTGTCGAAGCTGTCGCTAATTCAATCAAGGAATTCGGTTTTAAAGTCCCGGTGATTATCACAAAAGATAATGTCATTATTGCTGGACACACACGAATCAAGGCTTGTAAGAAGTTAGGCATTACTGACGTTCCTTGCATTATCGCTGATGACTTAAGTGAAGATAAAATTCGTGCATTTCGTTTAGCGGATAATCGTGCTTCGGAACTTGCCGACTGGGACCTCGATAAATTAAAGATTGAGTTTGACAATATTGAATTAGATCTCGACCTATTTGGTTTTGAGGAATTACAGAAGAAGTTAGGTGATGATCCTGAAGATGATGACTTTGATGAAAGTGAAGTATTAACCGATCATCCATATTCACAAAAAGGTGACATCTTTGAATTAAATGAACATCGCGTGATGTGCGGAGATTCCACCGATCCCGAGATCGTTAAGGCTTTAGTGAATCGAAAAGTGGTCGATATGATTTTTACCGATCCGCCATATAACGTAGATTACGAAGGCTCGACTGGGATGAAAATTCAAAACGATAAGCAAAAAGATGGAGATTTCCTGACTTTTTTGTCAAAAGCGTTCACTAATATGGCCGAGCATTTAAAACCGGGCGGTGTCGTATATTGCTGCCACGCTGACACCGAAGGTTTGAACTTTAGAACAGCTTTTAAAGGTGCTGGATTAAAACTGTCTGAGTGTCTAGTTTGGGTTAAAAACTCACTCGTGCTTGGGAGACAAGATTATCATTGGCGGCATGAACCAATCCTTTATGGATGGAAAGAGGGCGAGACTCATTACTTTGCCGAAGACCGCACACAAGATACTGTCTGGGAATATAACAAACCGAAGACAAATGACCTGCATCCAACCATGAAACCAATCCCACTAGTTGCCCGAGCGATTAATAACTCAAGCCGAAAAGGTGAAACAGTTCTCGATCTATTCGGTGGCAGTGGCACGACGTTAATTGCCTGTGAGGAACTTAAACGCAAAGCACTAGTGATGGAACTCGATGAACGTTACGTGGATGTCATTGTTAAAAGATATAGTCGATTAAAGAATAGTATTGATGGCTGTTTTCTCATTCGCGATGGTGTGAAAATCCCGCTTTCAACGATTCCGGATTATATCGTCGAGCAAAGTGAAAAGCTCTTAGATTAATCAATAAAAGCAAAAAACGACACCTAGCAAAATATATCGATTTTGTCGTTGCTATATGTTGTTTATTACGCGAACATACACATGATGAATCATCATTATGGAGGTTAGCATGAAAGTCACTCAAGGAGCAGTTGTTAAGGCTAAATTAAAGAATCAAAAGAAGTTTTATGACGTGATAGGAACCATTGATAAAGTTTACGAAGATGGATCCTATTTAGAGGGAACTTGGTACGCCATCATCATTACGGGCGGGGACATGACGAGCACGCTGGTTGAGTTTCTAGCCCATGAGCGCATGGTTGCCATCATTCCAGAACGGAATATTAAAGAGGTAATTAAAAATGAGCAAAAATGAAAAATGTTGTATCTGCCACAAAACAATTGTTGGTTATGGCAATAATCCAAGCCCGTTGAAGGGCGAAAAGTGCTGCGATGAATGCAATTTAAAGTATGTCATTCCCGAGCGCATTAAAAGACTAAACAAGAAGGCTTAAGGGCCTTTTTTTCTTAATAAGGAGTTCGTAATGAAAATTGTAACTAGTGAATCTGTTTTTCGTGGTCATCCTGATAAAGTCTGTGATCAAATTAGCGATGCCATTCTCGATGCCTGCTTAGAAGTAGATAAAGAAAGTCGTGTCGCAATTGAGTGTTTTATCAAAGATAACTGCTTAGTCATTGGTGGAGAACTGACGACTACAGCGAAGATTGAACCGGCAAAGATTGCTAAATCCGTTTTGAACGATATCGGCTACCATGAGCATTTCCAAGTATTAGAGTTAATCTCCAAACAATCACCAGACATTGCGCTTGGTGTTGATAAAGATGGCGCGGGTGATCAGGGGATCATGTTTGGCTATGCCTCTAATGACACGTCCACACTGATGCCACTAAGCATTGAACTATCAAGGAATATTGCCATCGAAATGGATCGCATTACAAAGAACCTTCACAGTTCAGTCTTTGGTCCAGATGGTAAATGCCAAGTGAGTGTTGCTTATGTTGATGGCGAACCGGCATACGTTACTACAGTAGTGGTTTCCGCACAAACTAAGCCTGGTGTTGAGCGAAAAGTCTTTGAACCAATTATTAAGAGGGTTATCAAAGATGTGATTCCACCAGAGTATATAAGTGATAGAACCTCCATTCTTATTAATCCAACCGGAGAATTCGTTATTGGTGGTCCTTATGCTGATTCAGGTTTAACCGGACGTAAGATTATCTGTGACACCTATGGTGGCGTTGGTCGTCATGGCGGTGGTGCTTTCTCGGGTAAAGATCCAAGCAAAGTCGACCGCTCTGCCGCATACTATTGTCGGTTTGTGGCGAAACATATCGTTGCCTCAGGGCTCGCAAATAGATGTGAAGTAGGAGTGTCGTACGCTATTGGAATCGCTAATCCTATTTCTCTAACGGTAGATACCTTTGGTACATCAGATGTAAACGAAGAAGAGCTATTAAAGTTAGTTAAGAATGTGTTTAATTTTAGCCCGAGAAGTATAAGAGAAGAGTTGAGTCTCGGATCTGTTAAGTATTATGAACTCGCTAAATATGGTCATGTTGGTCGAGATGATTTAAAGCTTCCATGGGAAAAGCTAAGCAGACTTTCTCAAGTGTTGTCGGCAGGAGCAAAGCTTGTCCATGATTAGTACTTGTGCTGCCATTAACCGCTTTTATCGAAGTTCTGCTTGGCAACAGGCGCGTTTAATCAAGATAACGAGTGCGAACGGAAGGTGCGAGAAATGTGGCGGAGTTGGAGAAGAAGTTCACCATATTGTCCATGTCTCACCGAGTAATGTTAATGATCTTAATGTAACTTTAAATCAAGACAATCTAATACTGCTATGCAAAGACTGCCATAACAAAGAGCATAAGCGGTTCAATAAGAACAAACAAAATTTCGATGGGGACGGAAATTTGACTCATCAAGAGTGTTAAAATAGGACCAAAGAGGTATATTCATGTCACGAAAAGAAACTATCACACATTGTTTAGAAATTTGGAATGATCCTAACAAAACTCAACAACTAAAAGCTGACGAGATTAATGAATATCTAATTGAAGAGGAGTATAACGTTCCACCTCGAAAGGCACGTTCGATTTATAAGCAGCTTGTTAAAAAGGGAATTCCTGAGGTTGAACTCGACAGAATTAAACTATTCATCGAGATTAAGCCCCCCGTTAAAAGATAGCATATTATTGTTCTAGTACCGCAGCCCCGACCTCACAAATGTGGGAGGCTAAAATTTCAAAAATCCAGGATTCCGGAAACGGCCTGGTTTTTTTATTGGAGGAAGCAGATGAATTATGAAAATGTACAAATAGAATACGCTCGGTTGTTAGATTTATTCAAAGACGTAGACGAGAACAAAACAAAGTTAATTAATGAGCTGCTGATGAAGGCAGCTTTTCTTAAAGTTCAATTAGACGAACTAGAGGTTTCACTAAAAAAACATGGGGCTATTCAGTTCTCAAATAAAGGTAACTCTCGTGAATCCGTTAACTACAAAACATACCTTAAAACCTTGACGGTATATCAAGGAATTATTAAGACACTCAGCATTGTGATGGGTAGAAATACAATCGATAACGACGACGAATTTGATGAGTTCTTGAGGAACGCGAATTTGTAAGGAGGCACTATGGCATATGAAATAAATATCAACGTTGATAAAACAGGAAAGCTGATTACAAGCGAGTTTCCTCTAACGATTTCCGTTTTCAAAGAGAGTAAGCGGGTTAAGTTAAACTTCACCGTTGATCCAGAGGTTGATAGCGAATATCACTACTTAAAATTCACGCATCAAAACACCAACTATCTATATCGCGTTCATGACAACACCTTTGAAATTCCCAAAGCCGTCACTGCCTGGGAAGGAAGGTGGGAGATATCCTTTATCTGCTGTGATGAACCCGCCAATGCAAGTAGTGTCATTACCGCAAACTACATCTATGCAAGCGAACCTTTAATTGCGAATGTTGCGCGTGGTAATTTAGGAAACAACTCGACCACAGAAGAACAAAATCTTCTGCGTGAGTTAGTTGAGGGAACTTTTGATGAGTTTCAAATTCCAAACACCGCGTCATTTATTAGTAGCTATTTCTTATCAAACTATGCGCAGGCATTTAAGTTAATTATTCCTTCGAGCATCATCACCATTAAAGACCGTATCTTATATGATTCGGGTTGTAACGGGATTATTTTTGAAGAAGGATCGCAGCTTAGAACACTCGAAGATTACGCGATCTACCGAATTGCGAATCTTGGCGATATCACCTTTCCAAAGTCAATTGATGCATGGGGAAAATATAATCTCGGCAGTTGCGGATGTGGCATCGTCCGCTTTGAAGCTTTATCGAACCTACGGACTTTAGGCAGCTATGCTTTTTGGAACATTCCTAACCTCACGAAATTATACCTTCCCGATCGGCTGCAAACCCTCTCGGGCGGAACATCTGTTATTAAAAGTTGTCCGGTATTAAACGAAGTCTGGATTCCTAACACAGTGACCTCAGCGATTCCGGCAAACGCTATTCAAGATTGCCCTTTACTTAATAAAATCACACTACAAACGAGTTTCAATGTTTCATCTAACTTTTCAAACGTCACAAACCTAACAAAAGAATCCATCGTCTTGATGTTTCAATCATTGAAGGATCTAAGCGGTGCAGGGGCAAAGGTGCTCACTTTGGGTGCCGCTAACCTTGCTAAGTGCACACAAGAAGAACTTAATATCGCGCTTAATAAAAACTGGTCATTAGCGTAGGAGGAACCCTTATGGAAATAAAAGAAGAAAACGGACGACGCATTCTATATGCAGAAGTAGGTAAGGTCCTTCAAAGTGTGACGGATGGTCTTATTATTGGCCCCTGGCTCATTCTAGGGAAAAAAGATAGCGAGATTCATTACCACGATATTGATGAACCCACTGACGATGCCCTTCCTAAGGCCAATGCGCCCAGGTTATATCCCCAAGAAGAAAGCGCGCCCATTGAAGAATGAGTTATTTACTTGAGTACCTTGATGAAATTGAAAGTGGAAGGATCCGGGTTGGCAAAGAACTAAAAAGTGTCATCGATGCTTTGAAGGAAGATATGGCCAATCCCGCCTATGTCTATGACACAAAGCCAGGGCTACTACGAATTGACTTTATTGAAAAGTTTTGTAAACACACTAAATCCCCCTTTAACGGTCAACCATTCATCCTAGAATTATGGGAAAAAGCGTTTTTAGAGGCCTCCTACGGCTTCAAAATGGCGGACACCGGTTTGCGTAGGTTTAATGAAGTTCTGCTCGTTGTAGCGCGCAAAAACGGCAAGACAACGTTCATTGCAGGCATTGACCTGGCGGAGTTTTTCTTAAGCTCGGGAGGGGTTGATATCGTCTGTGCCTCAAACACGAACGACCAAGCATCCATCCTTTTTGAAGAGATAAATAACATGCGTGAGCAAAGCCGGCCGCTTAGAAATGAGAAGCGATCAAAGAAAAATATCTTCTATATCTACTCGCCTAAGAATAAAAACAAGATTAAAAAACTATCGGCGCAGTCGCGTAATAAAGATGGTTACAACATCGAGGTCGGATGTATTGACGAAGTGCACGAAATGACAGATTCAAAAGTGTATGACGCGATTAAACAAAGTCAATCAACTAAGAAAGAGCCGCTTATTTTCATTATCACGACTGAAGGCACTACAGTAGATGGATTTCTTGATAGCAAACTCGATTACTGCCGCAAGATGATTAAGGGCGAAATCAATGATATCCGGATTCTCCCTTGGCTTTATACGCAGGACAGCATTGATGAGGTCTTCGAAGATTCTACTTCATGGCAAAAGAGCAATCCTTCCATTGGGAAAATAAAACTTGTCTCCTACTTAGATGACATTATGAACAAAGCTAAAAACGACCTCTCGACGCGTGTAACGATGCTCTGTAAAGATTTTAATTTGAAGCAACTCGATAGTGGATCATGGCTAAACTTTGCTGATCTAAATAACGAGACTAAATTTGAGCTTGATTTCCTGAAAGATAGCTATGCCATAGGCGGCGTTGATTTATCTTCGACCACCGATTTAACCGTGGCAATTCTCTTAGTCATCAAAGATGGGAAGAAGTATGTGATTCCACAATTTTTCATGCCCTCAGATGTATTAGCGCAGCGCATAGCGGAAGATAGTGTTCCTTATGATATTTGGCATAAACGTGGATTCATCACACTTACAGATGGTAATCAAAATGATTTTACACTAGTGACCAAGTGGTTTGTTAAGATGATTCAAACTTATCAAATTAGACCACTTTGGATTGGCTTTGATCCGTGGAACTCACAGTACTGGATTAAAGAGATGGAAGACGCTGGTTTCACGATGGAAAAAGTGAGACAGGGCGTTTACTCCCTTTCAGAACCGATGAAACAACTTGAAGCTGATCTGAAAAATAAACTTGTGATCTATAACAACAATCCGATTTTGAAGTGGTGCCTAAGTAACACCCAAGCGAAGGTCGACATCAACGGAAACATCCAGCCTTCGAAGCTGAATTCAAAGTTAAGAAGGATTGATGGAACGGTTGCTTTAATCATTGCTTATGCTGTCTTAAACCGATACAAAACCGATTATGAAAACATGATAAGTTAGGAGGCTTTATGGGATTATTTACAAGAAAAAAGAAAACCGTTGAGCCGATGAATTACGACACAAAAGTTTTTCAATCAACCTTAAATATATTTAACGATTTTGGCAACAATATCAACGCCAGTGATGTCGTCAAGATTTGTATCGATCGCATCGCAACTCATGCTGCAAAACTTAAACCGCGATATGTAAAAAACCTTGATAACTCGTCAGTCGTGGAGAAAAAGGGAACACTCGCATATTTACTAAAATATCAGCCTAATCCATTGATGACGCCTTACGATTTTATCTATCGAGTGGTGACACTTTTATATCTAAACAATAACGCATTCATTTATCCAGTTTATGACGAAAACACCTATGAACTAAAAGAGTTATGGCCAATCAAACCTAACTCAGTCGAGGCGATTAAAGATTCAAGCGGAGACTTATACCTCCGTTTTTCTTTTCTAGATGGAAGAGCCTATACTCTGCCCTATGAATCCATCATTCACATGCGGAGGTTCTATGGCCTCAACGATATCTTCGGTGGCAGTGGAGCAATCTCAGACCATTCTGCAATCTTAAAGACCATCAAGATTAACGACTCTGTGCTCCAGGGAATTGATAACGCCATCAGAAGTAGCTTTCAAATTAAAGGCTTACTAAAAATCAATGGGCTGCTCTCGGAAAAAGATAAAAAAGCACAGAAGGATGAATTCGATCGTGCGCTTAAAGAGGCGACGATAAATGGCAATTCTTCAATAGTCCCCGTCGACCTTAAAAGTGATTACATACCGCTAAGTGTCGATCCCAAACTCGTCAGTAGTGAGACGCTCACTTTCCTACAAAAGAAGATCATCACCTATTTCGGTGTCAGTGAATCAATCTATGACAACAAATACACCGAGGATGAATATAACGCATTTTATGAAGGGACGATTGAAGGCATCGCTATTGCTTTTTCAGAGACCTTTTCTAAAGCACTCTTAACGAGAAACAATCTAGAAAACGGAGAGCAAATTGTCTTTTACTCCGAGCGTTTACAATACGCGTCATGGAACACCAAAGTCAGTGCGATTGAAAAACTAATGGGACTAGGAATCCTCTCTTTAAATGAATCGAGAAGTTTACTAGGTCTTGAGCCAATCGAAGGCGGAGATAAGCGTCTCCAATCACTTAACTATGTCGACGCAAATAGCGCGAACAAATACCAAGTCGGTGAAGAGCCGAAGGAGGAAGAAGATGTTAAAAAATAAAGAAGTTCGGTTTTCTACCATTGAAGGTAAAAGCCCTGATGAAGCTGAAAAAATGATTATTGAAGGTTATGCAATCGTTTTTAACCAAGAAACGCTCATCGGTGATAGAGAACATGGTTTTACAGAAGTTATCGATCAACGATCTCTTGAAGGCGCTGATTTACAAGATGTGCCGCTCAAATATAACCATACCGACAACCGCCTTATACTAGCGCGGACTCGTAATGGTTCGCTCACCTTTCAAATTGATGAACGTGGCCTCAAGATTAGAGCCGAATTAATTGATACTCAGTCAAATCGGGATGTTTATAAATCGATTGTCGCTGGGTTACTAGACAAGATGTCATTTGCTTTTACTGTCAAAAGTCAAAGCTGGGATAGAAGTGGAGAAGTGCCGAAACGGACTATCACGCAGATTGATCGTTTGTATGATGTTTCGGTCGTGGATTTACCAGCCTATGAGGGCACCTCTATTGATGCACTGACTCGTTCCTTAGAAATCGCGGATGCGGAACTAGGGGCATTGGAGAATGTGAAAAACGAGCAGATGAGACAAGTAATACGCAAAAGACTCAAATTAAAAACGAATATTTAGGAGGAATTCACACATGAATTTAGAAATTCGCAAAAAAGAAATTGCTGACCGCTTGAATGAAATTCGCGGCCTAGCAGAAAAAGAAGATAACATTTCCGAACTCGAAAAACTCGAAACGGAAACAGATACGCTGAATGAGGAACGGGATCTCATTGAAAAGAAACTCGTCATGAAGCGTAAGTTTGATAAGTCGCCGATGATCCAAACACGTGATGACAATCAAATGGTCGAAAACATGGAAAAACGCGGTAAGGACTTAAAAGAAGGTCGCACAGTTACGGTTACTTCTAGTAATGTCTTACTGCCCTCACACACAAACACCGCGATCGGTGAATATCCGTTCCGTGAAGTTTCTACACTTGTCGATCGAGTGAAAATTGTAAATTTGGAAGGTGGAGAGACGTATAAGAAGTCTTTCATCAAAACGAATGGAATCGCTGGTCTTACCGCTGAAGGTGATCCTTACACAACGGCTGAGCCGACGTTCGGTTATGCAACCATTACTAAAGTAAAAGTGACGGCTTACGCTGAAATCACTGAAGAGCTGGAAAAACTACCAGCGCTTCCTTATTCGCAAGAAGTGTTAAAAGGAATTAACATTGCACTTCGCAAGAAAATCTCGCAACAAATCTTACGCGGTGCCGGAACCACTAACACGTTTAAAGGCATCTTTGCGACCGGTGTAGAAGCACTCGCTGACAATACTGATGTCGAGATTGAGACCATTGACGAAACCACACTTGATGAAATTATCTACGCTTATGGTGGGGATGAAGAAGTCGAAGGTGGAGCGGCCTTAATTTTAAGTAAAAATGACTTGCGCGCTTTCGCAAATCTTCGGACCTCTGAAGGACGCAAAGTACATATCGTCGATTACAGCGCATCCACGATTGATGGCATTCCATATATCATCAATAGCAACTGCGGTTCCATCGCCGATCCAAGCACTGCTGCTGGTACTTACTGTATCGCCTATGGTGCGCTTACGAACTATGAAGTACCCGTGTTCTCACCTGTTGAAATTGCTAAATCAACTGATTACAAGTTCAAAGATGGGATCATCAGCTACAAAGCCTCCGTGTTTACTGGCGGTAACGTGGTCGGATATAAAGGATTCTTACGAATCAAGAAAAAAGCCACAGAACCTGCTGGCTAGTTGCCTAATAAGCAACATTTAATTATTGGTCGAAACACGTAGGTCTGATGTCTTCGGACTAGACGGCCTATCGTTTAAGCGAATAGGAAAAATATCAAAATGATAGGGAGGTCATTATGATGAGTGAAAACATGCTGGAGATAGCCAAAAAATCTTTGCTAATCCCTGTAACAGAAAACTATGCTGATGAGGAATTGATAGTTCAAATCGCCTCGTGCCGCCAGCTGCTGATAACGGCTGGAGTTCCTCGTGAAGTCGCTGAATCTAGCGATGATTCATTGGTAAAAGCTCTTATTATCATATTTGTGAAGACAAACTTTGGCTTCAAAAGCGATGGTACGGTGAGAGAGTTGCCTAAGAGCTTTGATGTCTTACTCAGACAGTTATGCCTCGTGCCTCTAGCCTCTGAGGTTCATGGCGCTCCTCATGAGTGATAATCTTCGGGTTTCCTTATGATTGCGTATCCTAATTCCTACAATACTTCCTTCATCCTATTTCGTGTTAAAACAGCTGTCGATAATCTTGGCAACAAGACTTGGCGGTTGGTCGGCTCCAAGGAGGTGGGTGGAGTTATCAGCTCCATCTCCTCTAAGGAATATTACTCATCCATACAATCAAAAGTCCTATTTGATTTTAAAGTTAGCATCCAATCATTTATTTATGATGGAAGCAAGTATGCTTACTTTCCTCGTTATGAGAAGATTTATGAAATTAAACGCACTTATCTAAACGGGCAATACATCGAACTATATCTTTCGGAGACGCCTTTAAAGTGGGAGGAGATACTTGATAATGGATCCTAGTAAACTTACAGAAGAAATCGAAAAAAGTGTTGTTGAATATTCAAAAGATGTCACAAGACAAATTGAAGCTAGTCTTGATAAAACAGCCGATAGCATTATTGATTACATTCGGACAAATGCTCCTCGAAGTGGTGCTCCTAACGCCCTCGCTGATTCCTTTGTTAAGGAGTCATATGGCGAAGGGGCAAATCGCATCATTGTCATCTACTCAAAAACACAGAGCGGTCTCGTCCATCTAGTCGAGTTTGGGTTTAAACATCGAAGTGGAAAGCTCATCGCGGCGAGGCCATATTTACGACCATCATACGAAGCACTAACCCCACTCATGCTTGAAGAAATCAGGCAAATCATTAGGCAGGCGGGCTAGTCCATGTATTTAGAAAAGCTACGAACCACTTTATTAAGCGTTGTCGATAAAGTGTTTTATGCCACCAATGATTATGACAACGAAGACAATGCCGAACCGCCCTTTATTGTGTTTCAAGAAACTAGCAAAAGGGCGTCAGTATTTGCTGAAGATAAGCCGGTTTATTATACGAGCATCATTCAGATCACGTTGATTACTAAAAAGAAGGACGTGAACCAAGAAAAAATGCTGGTCCGCACATTACTTCAAGCCGGATACACGCCGGAAAACCTATCCGAATATAGCAATGAGGACGGTTCAATAAATAAAGTCTATGAAGTTAGACTGGAGGAAATTTAATTATGGCTAACAACAAAATTACGTATGGGCTACGAAATGTTCATTATTCGATCGCAACGCAGGGAACTGATGGAACCTTTACTTATGCGGCCCCCATTGCTCTACCAGGAGCGCAAGAATTCACAAGTGATATCGTCGGCGGTTCAACAGCCGTTTATGCTGACGATGTCGTAATCGCTAACCTTGTCCAAAACGCAGGTAGAACGCTTACACTAAAACTAACTGAAATCACTGAGGAATTTAAGATTAACATCCTCGGATATAAGCGGCTTGCTAACGGAAACATTGTCGAAGTTGCTAACGCAAAAACAGTCACCTTCGCGCTCGGACTTGAGTTTCAAGGCGATGCCAAAGCACGTCGAGCCTGGTTTTATCTATGTAACGTCACGCCGATTAGTGAAGCCACAAAGTCGAAAACAGACTCGGCCGAAGCTAACGCCATCACTTTAAACATTACCGCGCGACCACTTGAAGTTGGCGATCACTTGATCACGAACAGTGTCGCGGCGATTGGCGATAGTAACTACACGAATTTCTTAACATCCGCGCCAACAATCCCTGTGATTACGGTGGTATAAACAATGGAAAGAACAATCACCTTAGGGGGGGAAGAGTACAAGCTCGCT
>Ga0265295_1001741_pt1 | contig 37181 bp, 48 predicted proteins | sample Munlansysbiofilm_FD_192503 | JGI IMG/M metagenome (GOLD analysis project Ga0265295, IMG submission 192503) | Leachate microbial communities from a municipal landfill in Southern Ontario, Canada - Methane capture system biofilm | ecosystem: Engineered > Solid waste > Landfill > Unclassified ... | reverse complement strand
GCTAGAGCTGCTAGAACAGCAAAAGTTCCAGGTACAACTAAAACTGTAGATGTTCCTGCTACAACTGTTGCTAAATTTAAAGTTGGAAAAGCTTTAAAAGAAGCAGTAGCTAAATAATTTCTTTTAAAAAAGTAAGTTCATCTGCGACAGATGAGCTTACTTTTTTTTCTCTAAAATCATATGCCGCTATGGTGAAATTGGTAGACACAAGGGATTCAAAATCCCTCGCCTTTGGTGTGTCGGTTCGAGTCCGACTAGCGGTACCACTTATAAAAATTTCTACTTCCATATAAGTCCATACAAGTCCAATAAATACACGGTTTATAGCTATTTTACTTTCCATTAAGTTCCATACAAATACATTAAGATTTATTACAATCTAAAATTAATAACGGTATTATTAACGGTAACAGAAGTAAAAATACATAAATCTAAGAAAGTAGTACCGTAATAAAAATGGCAAGAATAACAAAACCACTTACAGATACAGAGATTAAAACATCTAAAGCAAAAGAAAAAGATTACAAATTATCAGATGGTTTAGGACTATATTTAGTTGTAAAAATAAACAATACAAAATATTTTAGATTTGATTATTCGTATAATGGAAAAAGAAAATCTATGAGTTTTGGAATATATCCACAAGTATCATTAAAAGAAGCTAGAGAATTAAGAGAAAAAGCTAGAGAACAGTTAAAGAATAATATTAATCCTATTGAATCAAAGAAATCAAATTTTGAAGATGCAATAACTTTTAAATATGTTGCTGATAAATGGTTTATTTTAATGAAAAGTGAATGGAAAAGTGTAACTTATGAATTAAATGAAAATAGATTAAAACTCCATGTATTTCCATTTATTGGAAATAAAAATATTAAATCTTTAAATAGACTAGATATTTTAAAAATTATTCAAAAGCTTCAGGCAAATGAACATTTTGAAATAGCTCAAAGAATTTTAAATGTTATAGAAAGAATTTATAAATTTGCAGTAACCTATAATTATGTAGAACATAATATTATTTCAGATATTGATAAAAGGGCTATTTTTGCTAAAAAAATAGTAACTCATAGAGCTTCTATTACAAAAGAAGAAGAAATAAGAGAATTATTAAAAGATATAAAAAGTTATGGTGAATTTTATAGAGCTGATATATCTACCATATATGCTTTAAATTTAGCTCCTTATCTTGCATTAAGACCTTATAATATTAGACTTCTTGAATGGCATGAAGTAAATTTAAAAAAAGAATACTTAGATATACCAGCTAATAAAATGAAAACAAAAAAAGATTTTATTTTACCTCTATCAAGACAAGCTCTTGAAATATTAAAAACAGCAAGAATATATTCTTTTGGTAAAAGTAAATATGTATTCCCCTCTGCTACTTCAAATTTAAAACCTTTTTCTGATGCAACATTAAATCATGCTCTTATGAAGCTTGGCTATAAAGATAAAATTACTTCACATGGATTTAGAGCTATGTTTTCAACAATAGCACATGAAAAGATAAAAGAACATGGATTTAATAGTGATATTATTGAATCTTGTTTAGCTCATGCTGAAACTAATAAAATTAAAGCTACTTATAATAGAGAACATAAAAATAAATATTATGATGAAAAAAAAGAATTAATGCAATGGTGGGCTGATTGGTTAGATAAAAAATTTTAATTTCCGATAGGAACTATTATCTAAATTAATTTAAAATCTGTTCCTGTATTAATATTTACAGTTCCATTAACAGCTATGTTTCCATCTCTATTGTTTATATAATAAACAACAGGACAATTAGTCGTAAACATAGTTCCTTTACCAGTCATTAGCCAAATTATGCAAACATTATGTTCAAAATGAAGTTTTTGAATAAAGGTGTGTGGGATAGTATTTACTTTTCCATTTTCATAGTTTTGATATGTTTTTAAACATATTGATAATGAAGTAGCAAATTCTTTTTGACTTTTATAGCCTAAACTTTTTCTAACTTCTCTTATCCTTGTAAAAATCACCCCTATACCTTATTATTAAAGAATTATTTAATTTAGAATTAAAAAATTTCATCAATTTCATTTAGTGATTTTTTAAGTTTCTCATTAATTTTTGGTATCCATGATTTTGGAACTTCTTTTAATAAAAATAATAATTCTTTAATATCCTCAAAATTTGAATAATCATTTTTATTTATATTTATATTGCTTCCATTAATAGCTATGTTTCCATCTCTATTATTTAGATTAATACTATGTTCTTCATTGATAAATTTATTTCCTCTGCCTGAAAGAAGCCATCTTAAATTTATATTAAATTTATCTTCAATTGCAACAGCTATTTCAACAGTTACTTTTGCTTTATCATTTTCAATATCTCTTATTTTTTCATGTTTCAAATTTATACATTCAGCAAATTCTTTCTGAGTTAATTTATTATCCTCTCGAATTTCTTTTAATCTTAGATTAGACATTTTCCTACTTTTTATAGATAAATTACTATTTTTTATTGACAATTATATTTTTATATAGTAATATTCCAAGTATAGGATTTATACTATATAAACTTACTTTTACTTACTTATGCAGTTAGAGAATATCGAAAATATAATTAATTCTCAAATTATTTCGATGTTTAAAAAAAGTAAGTTTATTCAAAAAATGTGAATTAAATGAGGAAAAAATTTTGAATGAAGAATTACTTACAAAAGAAGAGCTATCTGTTAAACTAAATCTTAGTGCTAATAGAATAGATAAATTACGAAAGAACCACAATTTACCATGTAAAACAATAGGAAAAAAAACTATTAGATACAACCTTAAAGAAGTTAATGAATTTCTAAAAGAATTTGGTAAAGAAAATGCTAAATAAATCTCTTATTGAACAATTATTAAAAGATATTGGTGTATCGCAAGATGTTATAAATCAATTAATAATCAGATGCGAAAAATCAAAATTAATCAAAAAACTATTTGAAAATATCCAACAAAATCAATCAATTAATATTAATACAATTTTAGAAACTTTAATTAATGCTGATAAATTTAGCTTAATCTCTGTTAATAAAACAACTCTGTCAAATATAACTGGTTTAACTGAAAGACAAATTGATAATGAACGACGAGCAGGAAATCTTCCACACATACAACTAACAGGTACAAATGATGAAAGAGGTGGTAGAAAATCAATAATTTTTGACCCTTTTGAAGTCATGGAATATCTTTATAAAAATAAAAGGTTTGAAAATGAAAAGAACTAAATCTGTACATACTGAACCAATTTTAAATCCTATTTTTTTAGATAGCAACTTTTTAAGATATTTAGATGGTGAACAACTAAAAGTTATTGGTGCTATTTTGACTTGCAAACAGTATGAACGATTTTCTCCAACTAATAAAATTATTGCTTTTTTTAGCGGCTTAAATGATGAAAATAAAGTTGAAAAAGTTAAAAAATCTCTGATTGATATAGGTTTATTAAAAATTGATATGTCTTTAGACTTAAATAATTGGGAAAGTAGGCTTATATCATGAAACTAAGAATTATAAAGCCTAAACTTGACACTATTAAAATTGAACCTTGGCTATTTCGTTATTTAACACATAATGAAATAAAAGTAGTTTTAGCAATAAAACTTCATGCAGATAAAAGCGATGGAAAAAGTAACTCTTTCCCCTCAAATAGAACTATTGCTTTTTATTGTGGATTTGATTTGATTGAAAAAGGTAAAACTTTTGAAAAATATCAAGCTTTAAGTGGAGAAGAAAAAGCAAAATTTAAAGCTAGAAAAATACAACATTCAATCAATACAGTTAAAGCAACAAAAAGAGCTTTAATCCAAAAAGGTATATTAAAAACAGAATTAATAGGTCAAAGAGGTAAACAAATATCTTTAATGACTTTAGACCTTAATTGGAAAAAAGAGCAATATATAAGCGAATACGATGAGTATTTTAATAGCATTACTCCAGCTCAAACTTCTGAAAAAGAAGAAATCAAAAAAGAGTTAGAAAACTTATTAAAAGTAGCAGATGATGTAAGTCAAGATAGTTTAACGAATAAGCTTAAAGAACTTTATGAAAAATCAAAAGATTTAACTGGTGAAAAGTCTTTTATAGTTCCAAATGAAGATATAGACAAAGTTACTGACTTTATTATGGATAGTAATAGAGTTAAAACAAAAATTCAAGATGGAAAAATATCAAACAAAGAAGCTTATAAAAAAGCTATTAAACATAATATAGAAAATGGTACATATAACGGAATTGAAGAAACTTACACAAAATTAGTTAAAAAAGAAAAAGAAGAAATATTTAGTAATCTTGAAACTGCATTAATGCACAACGAGCCAACAGTACCATACATGAAAAATATTTTAAACTTTGGAAGTCTGAGATTTACAAATAATATTTACATCGCTAAATACATTAATAGTTCAAATAGTGAAAAAATAGATTTTATTATTGGACTAGAAAAAATTAAAAATTATGTTCCTACTGCAACATTATTTACTAAAGAAAACAAAGAATTATTAGAGAACTACGAACAATCTTTAAAAGATTATATAGAAAAACCATCAAAAAAAAATTACATAGATGAAACAGAAAAGTTAGATGAACTAAACGAAAAAATGCTTAATCTTCAAATTTCAAAAGACAAACAAAAAGAAAAACTTGAAGATTTATCTCAAGCAAATAAGCAAAATGAAATTTTGATTGATGATGAAAGTTCCTAAGCCTAAATAATCTCACAAAAATTAAAACTCCGACGGTGCGGAAAGGATAGGAGTATAAAACAAAATTCCTCTAATGAACCAACAGTAACTTGAAAGAGCTGAAGATTGAAGATAAGTTTATTCATCTTTGGTGTAGGAGTTACATCAGCATAATAAAAAACTTTAATTTGAGTTAGTTCTAAATTCTAATTTTAGAATTAATCAAAATTAAATTAAGGAGTTAAAAAATGGTTTTAAATAAAGACCAAGAACAGTTATTAAAAATTAAAGATATCCAAAAGATATTACCAATCTGTACTTCAAAAATATATTCTCTTATTGCTAAAAATAAATTTCCAAAACCAATAAAAATAGGTAGGTCATCGTTTTGGCAATTAAAAACAATTAATGATTATATGAAAGAACAAGAAAATCTAAATCAAGTAAAAGGAGAAATCTAAAATGTACTTATTTTATCAATAGCAATAAATTAGATGGGATATTTCACTTTTGTTGTTTTAAATTACACCCATAAAAGTAATTTATAAAACAATCTAAATTTAATGAAAAAGGAAAAAAAATGTTAGGAAAAAGAAAAATTAATATTTTATTGATGCTATTAGCTTTAATCTTACCAAATTTACTTTTTGGTGCTTCAATTAATACAAGTGGTGCAGAAAATGTTTTAGATTCTATAAAAGTTGCTTTATTTGCAGTTGCAGGAATTACTATTACTGTATTAATCGCTTATGTTTCTTTTAAAGTAATGCATCAAGGAAGACCAATAGATGAAATGACAAAAATCATTGTTGGTGGAGCTTTATTAGCTTCTGCATCTGCTGTTGGTGGAGTGTTTGCTTCATTTATTCAATAATAATGAGGTTATTAAATGAAAAAAGAAGTACGAATTTTATTTAAGGGGATGACCCGTCCAGCTATGATTTTTGGAGTTCCAATTTTGCCATTTTTAGTGGTTGTTTCAATAATTACTCTTATCTCTGTTTGGACAAATATTTATTATGTACTTGTTGCTATTCCAGTAGTTTTAATAATGAAGTTTATTGTTTCATTTGATGATTTTATGTATAGCATAATTTTTCAAGCAATTAGAGCAAAAACATCACCATTAAACAAAAAATATTATGGAGTAAAAACTTATACAAGTTTGGAGTTTAGAAAAATGAGTATTAAATTTGAATATCCAATTTTATCAATTTTAGGATTAAATAAAAATCCATCTTTTGAGAAATATATACCTTATTCTTCTCTAATAAAAGATGGTATTGTAATTTCTAAAGAATTTGAATTAATATCTACTTGGGAGATACAAGGTATTCCATTTGAAGTAGAAAGTGATGACAAACAAAGTTTTATAAATAAACAATTAGAGAGTGTATTTCTTTCTTTTAGTAATGAACAAGTAGCCTTTTATTTTCATTCAGCAAGGCATGATGTAGATACACACTTAAAAGCGAATTATAAAAGCAAATATTTACAAGAAATAAATGATTTATATTATGATTCATTTTCAGCTGGAAGTAGTAAAGCTACAAATTTATATCTAACTATGATTTATAATCCATTTTTAAATGGTACAGATAAGAGTAAATTTTTAAATTTAAGTTCAAATAAATATAGGAATGAACTTTTAAACTATATTTACAAATTTAATGATTATTCTAATAGATTAGAAGCAAATTTAGCAAAGTTTAAAGCTAAAAAATTAGGAAATTATGATGAAGATGGTAAAACATTTTCAAACCAATTAGAATTTTATAATTATTTAATTGGTGGAAAGTTTTTAAAAACAAGAGCTCTGAATGCTCCATTAAATGAATATTTGATTGGTGGATTAAAAAATATCCAGTTTGCTGGTAATTTAGTGCAATTGAATTATAATGATGGGTCAAAACAGTTTGCACAAGAAATAGAAATAAAAGACTATTGTTCTACTACTTTTGTAGGTATTTTAGATAGTTTAATGTATTTAGATGTAAATTATACTTTGACTCAATCATTTACTCCAATGCCTAGAACAAAAGCAAAAGAAAAATTAAAAAAACAGCAAAAGCATTTTAAAGCAAGTGAAGATGATAGTATAACACAAGAAGAACAATTTTATATAGCTCTTGATAGTCTAACAAATGGTGAAATTTGCTTAGGGAACTATCATTTTTCTTTAGTTGTTTTTGGAAATAGTGTACAATCAACAAAAGATAATACTAACAAAATAGTTACAAAATTACAAGATGTAGGTTTACAAGTAACTTTGGCTGATATACATTTGCCTCATGCTTATTTTTCTCAATTACCGACAAATTTTGCTTTACGAGCAAGAGTAAGCCCAATAACAAATGAAAATTATGCAGATTTAATAGCTTTACATAATTTCCCTAAAGGTAGAGAAAATAAGAATCCTTGGGGTGATGCAATTACAGTTTTAAAAACACCATCAAAGCAACCTTATTACTTCAATGTTCATGCTGAAAAATCAAGAAATGATTTTGGAGATTTTACACTTGGTAACTTTTTAGCTTTAGGTCAAAGTGGTGGTGGTAAAACTGCTTTTTTACAATTTATAAATAATCAACTTCTTAAATTTGCTGATAAATCTACTTTTCCCTCAAATATTCCTGATAGTCTAAAAAAGATGACTTTAGTATATCTTGATAAAGATTATGGAGCAATGGCGAATATTTTAGCAAGTGGTGGAAGATATGTAACTTTAAAAAATGGTGTAGGAACTGGTTTTAATCCATTTATGGTTGAAGTAACAAAAGAGAATATCAGAAAATTACAAATTTTGATGAAAATATTAGTAACTGCTAATGGTGAAATTCTAAGAACAAGTGATGAAGAACAAATTGCAACAGCAATTAACAATGTTATGAGCCACGATATAAAAGATAGAACTTATGGAATATCTCTGTTCTTAGAAAACCTAACTGATGATAATACAGATGAAAATTCCTTGAAAAGAAGATTTAATCTTTGGAAAAGAGGTAATAAATTTGGTTGGGTATTTGACAATGAAAATGACTTATTAGATTTTCCTGATGATATAAATAATTTTGGAATAGATGGTACAGAGTTTTTAGATGACCCTGATGTATCTGCTCCACTTTCATTTTATATTCTTTGGAGAGTATTAGATTTGGTAGATGGTAGAAGATTTGGATTGGGTCTTGATGAGTTTTGGCAATGGATGAGAAACCAACTAATTGAAGATGAAGTTTTTAATAAATTAAAAACTATTAGAAAAGAGAATGGTTTTATTGGTATGGCTTCACAATCTGTTGAAGATGTACTAAAACTAAAAATTGCTAGAGCAATAGTTGAACAAACTTCAACACATATTTTTTTCCCAAATGAAAAAGCTAAATATTCAGATTATGTAGATGGTTTAAGTTGTACTCCTGAAGAGTATGAAACTATTAAAAATTTTAATCCAGCTGAATATCCATTTATGGTTAAAAGAAGTGGAGAAACTGCAATTGTAAATTTAGATTTATCTACTATTGGTAAAGAAAATATTTCAATAATTTCAACAGGAAAAGTTCATGTAGAAAAAGTTGATGAAATTTTTGCACAAAATATAAGTCTTGATGAAAAAGTTCAAGAGCTTAGAAATTACTACAAAGATATTTAAGGAGTAACAGATGTCAAAAAATGTTATTGATTTAAAAGGTACTTCTTTTGAAGAAGATGAATTTAAAGGTATTAAAGTTGATAGTGAAGAAATTATAGATGCTGAAGTTATAACAGTTCCTAAAATTAAATTAGACAAACTAGGTGAAGCTTTTACAGATTTAGTTAAAGATATTACAGATGATGAATTGAGTCAAAAATTCGCTAACTTTATAAAAGCTGGTCGTGATTTAGGAATGGAAGCTTTTGATAGAACTCAACTTGGAAGAGATTTAAGTGTAAAAGAAACAATTGAATTAACTTCTCAAGCTGTTGGATTAGTGAAAGATATTGGAAAACTGTTTTTAAAAGATAAAGTTCCTGAAACTGAACAAAATACAATAAAGGCAGAATATATAGATACTAAAAATCCTTTAGAACATTTTAAAGGATTTGCAACACCTCTAAAATTAGAACAAAATCAAAAACAGTTACCTTTTAATGGTGGGGCAAATGGTTTAACTTTGGAAAATAAAAATCCAATAAAACCATTAAATCCAAATAATGAAATGAAAGCTTTAGAAAGCCCTAAGAAAGCTTTTAAGCCAACTGGTAAATATAGTGGAAAAACTAAAGTTAAAAATGATAAAGATATAACAAGATAAGGAAAAATTATGAAAAAGAAAATATTACTAAGCTTAACAGCTTTAACAATTTTAAGTTTTACAGGTTGCTCGGATAAAATTCCTAATGCAGAACCAGTTAAATGGCATAAAGATAGTGCTTTAACTATAAATCAAGAGTTTTTATTAACAAAAGAGTTTAAAGTTCCAAAAGACCCAACTTTGCAATATCAAAATTGGACTTTTCAAGCAACAGCACAAAAACAAGGTATTTATCTTTTTAGAAATGAAGATGTAGCTAAAACTTTTTTAGTTGCCCACAACTCTAGCGAAATTATCATTATTGGTAGAGAAAATTTGATAAAAGAGTATAAAAATTACTTTTTGGCAAATCAAGTAACAGCAAATATCAAACTACAAGCAGTAAAACCAATAAAAAGTGATTTTGATAAAGTAAACATACTTTTCTTTAATAATATTAATGAATAGGAGTTGAAAATGAAAAAATATCTAATAAGTGTAGTTTTAAGCACAAATTTTATGTTTAGTGCTGGTATTCCAGTTATAGATGCAGTATCAAATGCTCAAGCACTTGCTCAAAATATTAAGACCATAGCGGAATGGGCAAAAGAAGCTGAAAGATGGGTCGATACAACAAAACATTTTTCTAGCCAATTAACAGCTTATGAAAATGAACTGTTATCAAAAACTGGAATTAGAGATAGTGTAAGCTTTGTAAAAGACTTAAATAAATTACAAGAATATTCAAAAGTTTATGGTGATGATTACTTGGAACTTGGTGTTGCATTAACAAATAAAAATTCAGTAATTGGAAGAAAAGCGAATCAACTCTTTGATAAATATAATATCTTTGACGAGTGCAAAAATGAGATTTATAAAGATTGGGAAAAAGAAGCTTGTCAAAATAAATTAACTAGAGAAGTTGAAACAATAGCAACAGTTCAAGAAACAAAAAAGATAGTTGATAAGTCTTCACAAAATTTAGAAGATTTATCTAAAAAAGTATCCAACACTCAAGATATAAAAGAAAGTCAAGATATTGCAAATGCTATTAATATGGAAATTGCACAAATGCAGATAGTTCAAATGAAAATGGATATGTTATCAAAGCAAAATGAAGCACTTTCTAAAGCTGAATTAGAGAGAGATAAGAAAAAAATATTATCATCTCAAAATAAACAAATGAAATGGTAAAATTTCACGATTATTACATAATTATTTAGATAAAATATAGTATAAATTATATAAATCTAAAGGACAGATTATGAAAAAAATTGTATTAGGAACAGCTATAACTTTATCTATTTTATTCAGTGGTTGTAGTGAAAGTGCAGAAGATAAAGCGAAAGCTGAATTTAAAGAAAAAATGTTATCGATAAAACCTGAAAATCTTTTTACAGAAACTCAAAAAATAAAAAATTTTTATGAAAAAGAATATGGTATGAAAGCAAATGTATGGTTTGAAGAACTTAAAGAAACAAATGAGTGGAAAGCTTTAGGAAGCAAAGCAATCGAAACTACAAAAAATAAACAAATGAAATGGTAAAAAATAAAGGAGCCAAAATGAGATTTAAAAATAGATTAAATAATAAGTTAAAAGAATGGGAATATTTCAATATATAGGTAATTGGATAGATTCTCTCTTTGACTTCTTAAAAAATTCTTCAAATACAGATGTAGTGCAAATCTTAAGCACTTTAGTCGGATTAACAATCACTTTACAAATAATGTTTAAAGCTTATCAATCTTTTGCAGGTAAATCAAGTGAACCTGTAAAAGAACTCGTTTGGGATATAACTATAAGATTAGTAGTTATAGGTGTAGCTTTAAATCTAAACGGATATTTAGATATTATAAAACTAGCAATGGAAGAATTGCATAATAGCATGTCAGGGGACACAAATTTATATGCAAAATTAGATGAAAAATTCACACAAACATTAACTTTAATGAATAAAGTTTCAACTATATATCCTGATATTAATCTTGTGGGTGGATTAATAGAATTATTTGTTAATTTGTTAATTTTAATTGGTTTTTTATTAGGAATTGTTCCGTCTTTTATGGTAGTTGTTACAACAGGAATAACATTAAAACTTTTAATGTTAATAGCTCCAATTGTAATTTTTGCTTGGATATACCCTTGGTTTAAAAATGTATTTACACAATGGTTAAGTGTATTTATTTCAAATCTTTTAACTGTTTATATGGTTGGCATATTACTTTCTAAATTTTCAGAAAAATATGGAGATTATATTCTTAAAGTTACAAATAACCTAGATACAGATATATTTGATATTATGGATATTGGATTTAATAGCTTAATTATGGGTATCTTACTTTTTGGTCTTATGAAGATAGCAGTAGGATTAGCCGATAAGATAGGTACAGCAAGTATTGAAACTTTAGTATCAAAAGAAATGGGCGACTCAACAAAACAAGGATATAAAGATACAGTAAATAAAGGTACAAAAGTACTTGGAGCTATGAGAAATTTTACACAAAAATTTCATTAATAGAAATAATTATTTAAAATTAGAGGTAGGACTTTTTTAAGTTCTACCTTTTTTTATGCCTAAAATCTCGCAAATAAAATCTAAAAAAGGAAAATCAAGTGTTATTAAACAAAGCTAATGATGAAAAAAAGATAAAAAGGAGCAAAAATGAAATATATAGTTTTTAGTTTTTTATTTACTCTTATATTTGCTGGTTGTACAACAACAAATAAATCAGTTCAGATAACAACAGAAGAAACTAATAAAAAGTTGTTTGAAAATAAAGAGAATTGGCAACCAATAAATAAAGACAATACTCTACAAAACATAAAAAATGATAAGGTGGTTAAGTAATGGCTACAAAAATTATAACTGATGATAATTTCAATGAAAAAAATGCTTTAGATTTTGAAGATTCACGAAATTACTTAATGATTAAAAGTAATAAGAGAGCTTGGTTAGTTGCTTATATATCTTTAGTTTTAACAGTTATGTTAGGAATTGCAATCATGTTTTTAACACCTCTTAAAACTGTTGAATTAACGGTTGTAAAAGTTGATAAGAATGGGCATGTTGAAATTGTTACAAACTTAAATGAAATATTTATTACAGGTGATGAAGCACTAGATAAACATTTTATTGGACAATATGTAAAAACTAGAGAGCAATATTACTTTGCTACTTTAAATAAAGATTTTGAGAAAGTACAGCTTTTTTCAAGTCCAAAAGTAGCTAAAGAATATGTACACTTTATGTTAGATAAAAAAACAGGAAGAGCTGAACAGTTAAAAGACAATAAAGAAATTAGTGTAAATATCTTAAGTATTGTTCCTAAAAAGATAGCTGGTGAACTAACAGCAACAATTAGAATTGATGTAATTGAAAAAGATAAAAATGGTTCTATATTAGGAACTGTAACTAAAATAGTTACATTAACTTATGATTATTTACCTATGAAATTAGACATGAAAGAAAGATTAGAAAATCCTTTAGGATTTGCTATTACTTCTTATAGAACAGATGAGGAAATAAAAGAATGAAAAAATTAATTTTAATTTATTTATTAAGTGTTGTTACTCTTTTTGCAATTGAAGTACCAAAAGGTACAATTTTTGATAAAAGAGTTGTATATACTGACTTTAATAAAGATGATGTATTCCAAATATATGGCAAAAATGGTTATACAACGGTTATTCAATTTTCTGATGATGAAAGAATTTTAGATATGGCAAGTGGCTTTAGTCAAGGGTGGGATATTCAAGATAGAAGAAATTTTATTTTTATTAAGCCAAAAAGTTATGAAAGTCAATTTTCAGTTGATGAATTTGGTGAAACAGTAAATAAAAAATCTATAATTGAGCCTACTCCAAATGAATGGAAAACAAATCTAATTGTTTTAACAAATAAAAGAGAATATATCTTTAATTTAGATTTGAATGTTGAAATGAATAGCTTTTTTAAATTTACTTTTAGATATCCAACTGATGAATTAGAAAAGCAAAAGAAACAACTTGAATTAGAGAAACAGGAAGCTGAAAAACAAGCTATTCAAGACGAATTGAACAGAACAGCAGTACCTCGAAATTGGGATTATTATATGAATATAAATCCTGAAAGTGAAAACATAGCTCCTATTTTTGCTTATGATGATGGACAATTTACATATTTAGGATTTGATAGTACAAAAGATATTCCATCTGTATTTTTATATGAAAATGATAAAGAAAGTATTCTAAACAGTCATGTTAAAAAAGATGGAAATTATGATGTTTTAGTCATTCAAAAAACAGCACAACAAATTATTTTAAGAAGTGGAAAAAGGATAATTGGAATTTGGAATAAATCTTTTGGAGTAAACCCTCTTGAAATACCAAAAACTACAAATTCTCCTAATCTTGAGAGAAAGGTAATTAATGGAAAATATTAAAAAATCAGATTCAGAATTTGAAAAAGAACAAGAACATAATCAAAGTGAATTATCAAATAATAAGAATGTTACTTTGAAAAAAATTCAATTTTATGTTATTACTATCTTTGGAATTATATTAGTTATAGCTATTCTTTTTAGTTTAGTTAAAAATTTAACAACAAATAGCAAAAAAGAAGAAGTAAAAGAAGTAGAAAAACCAAAAGTACAATCTTTACAAAAAGAGAATTTATTCTTAGAACAAAGAGTAGAAGATAAATATACAGAGATAAATCCATTTATAGAAAAAGAGCCAAAAAAAGAAACTATTGAAGAAGATGTATTTTCACCAACTACAAAAGAGAAAGTTTTAAAAGCTCAAATAATTAAAGGTGCTACAACTGCTGTAATTACTGGTGCTAATAATAAAAATATTAGTAATAGTTACGATGAACAAATAAAAGAACTTGAAGTTGCAAAAGATAAGCTTAATGCTGGAGAAACTAAAGAGAGTAATAAGGATTTTGAGGGCGATGTATTTAGTCCAACAGTTGCAAAAATGAATGAATTTAATCCTGATTTACTCTTACCAAAAGGCACTTATATAGGTTGTTCAATAGATACAAGATTTGTAAGTTCAATTCAAGGAAGTACGAGTTGTACCGTTAGCCAAAATGTTTATTCTTCAAATGGAAATGTTTTATTGATTGAAAAAGGGTCTAAACTTTTTGGAACTTATAAAGGCGACCAAGCAAACGATGGAACAAGTAGATATTTTGTAATTTGGCAAGAAGTTAGAACTCCTAATCATTTAAGAATACCTCTGAATAGTGGTGCAAGTGATGAACTTGGTGGTGCTGGACTTGAGGGTGAAATTGACCATAAATGGTTAATGAGATTTGGAAGTTCTATTATGTTAAGTGCTGTCGATGATGCCTTTAATGTTCTTGCATGGAAGCTTACAAATCAAAATAATAGTAGTAATAATACTAACAATATTGATTATAGTGAAAATAGTAGAGAAAATGCTTCAAAAATAGCAAGTATTGCTCTTGAAAAATTTATAAATATAAAACCCACTATATATAAACAACATGGTGATTTAGTTGGTGTTTATGTAAATCGTGATGTTGATTTTTCTAAAGTTTATAGGCTTTCAAAAAAGGCTAAATAATGGAAAAAGAAAATCATTCAAGAAGTTTAGAACTCGCCACAAAGAAATTCTTTGGAGAGTTTTTAGATGACGATAATTTAAATGAGATTTGTTATAACGGTGATGGTTCAATTTGGACTTTAGATATTAAATCAAAATGGGATGAATATAAGAAAGGGTACACACTAAAAGATTTAGAATCTTTTTATATCCCCCTTGCAAGTCATAAAGAAGATACTCTAAAAGCAAATAAACCTATTTTAAGTGCAACTTTAAATAATGGGGAGAGAGTACAAGTTGTTATTCCTCCAGTAACTAAAAAAGGAAAGGTATCAATAACTATTCGTAAGCCTTCTAAAATAGAATATACAAATGATGATTTTGAGAAACAAGGATATTATGATAATGTAAATCATATTTATGAAGCAGAATTAAGTCCTGATGAACAAAAATTAATATCTTTATATGAAGCTAAAGATTATAAAAACTTTATTCCACTTGCAATTAAATTAAACAAAAATATAATTGTTGCTGGAGCTACTGGTACAGGAAAAACAACTTATATGAAATCTCTGATTCCATTTGTTCCAAAAGAAGAACGATTAATTTCAATTGAGGATACTGAAGAGTTAGTTTATCATGTTCATAAAAATTTTGTACAGCTATTTTATCCTAGTGAAGCTAAAGAGGGCGACCCTATTACAAGTGCAATTTTATTAAAAAGTTGCCTTAGAATGAAACCTGATAGAATTTTTTTAGCAGAATTAAGAGATGGTACAGCTTATGATTATTTAAAAGTTTTAGGTAGTGGACATGGTGGAAGTATAACATCAGTTCATGCTGGAAGTGTATTAGAAACATTAGAAGAAAGACTTCCTGATTTAATGTTAGAAAATCCTATTGCCCAAAAGATACCTTATGAATTAATTTTAAAAAAAATAAAGAATGCTATTGATGTTGTAATACATATTCAAGCACATAATGGTAAAAGATGGATTGATGATATTTATTTAAAAGACCACTATTATAAAAATAAAGGAGCAATAGATGAAAATAAAAAAGCCTAGTAAAAAAACTATTATATTTTTTTTATTATCTGTAACTTTTTTTACATATCTCACAAGTGGTCTTTTAATTTTCTTCTTAAATGGTCTATTTAATTTAAATTTATTTAATCAAATAGCAGAGCATTATAATCTCTTATTTACATACAAAGCAGTTATAAGAAGTTATCCAAAAGTTTGGGAATCTATCTTTTATTGCTGGAGCTTTTGGAGTGTAATTATTGGCTTTTTCATGTATTTTGATGGTGGGAAAAAAAGCTTACATGGTGAAGCCCGATTTGCAAATAAAAAAGAGATTGAAAAAATGGGTCTTTTACAGGATAAAGGTTTAGTTGTTGGAAAACTTGAGAGTGGTGAACTTCTCAAATGGAAAAGTAGTGAGTTCTTAGCTTTAGGAGCTCCTACGAGAAGTGGTAAAGGTGTTGGTATAGTTATACCAAATTTAATGGAATGGGAAGAAAGTTGTGTTGTTTTAGATATAAAACAAGAATGTTTCGATTTTTCAAGTAAATATAGAAGAGATATTTTAGGTCAAGAGGTTTATTTGTTTAATCCTTTTGACTTTAGAACTCATAGATATAATCCATTAACTTATATAGATTTAGAAAATGAAACAACAAGAGATAATGACTTACTAGACTTTGTAAATTTACTTTATCCAGCTGATGGTGATAGTACAACAGTTTTCTTTAACCAATTAGCACAAAACCTTTTTATAGGTCTTGCATATCTTTATAAAGATTTAGCATTAACAGAAAATGGAAAAGCATTTTTAGAAGAGAATAATCTAAATATAGAATGGTCTATGTGTGGTTTATTAAATTTAAGTGCTGGATTTGATTTATCAATTCCAAGTGAAGAAGAGGAAGAAGATACAAGAATTACAGGTCTTGATGATACTTTTGAATATTTAGAACATTTAGAATTAGTTTCTCAAGGAACTAAAGAAAAATTAAATAGCTATTTTACAATTGATAGTCAAAATACTAAATCAGGAGTTATGAGTTCTTTTAATGCTCCGTTGATGATATATAGAAATCAACCAATTACAACAGCAACTGCAACAAGTGATTTTGATTTAAGAGATTTAAGAAAGAAAAAAATGACTATTTTTATAGGTATTACTCCTGATAAACTTGCTATTGCAAGACCTATATTAAATATTTTCTTTTCTCAATTACTTAGTGTAAATACTAAAGAGTTACCACAAAAGAATCCTGATTTAAAATATACTTGCTTATTACTGTTAGATGAGTTTACAAGTATTGGAAATATGCCAATTCTTAAAAAAGGTGTTTCATATATTGCTGGTTTTCATCTAAGAATACTAATGATATTTCAAGCGATATCTCAACTTGAAGCTAGAGCTCCTGATGGATATGATAAAGAGGGAGCAAATACATTACTTCAAAACATGGGAGTAAAGATTTATTACACACCTAATGAATTTGAAGAAGCTGAAAAAATATCAAAAAGATTAGGTGATACGACATTTAAAGCTATTTCAAAATCATATAATCATGGAAAGATGTTTGAAGCTGGTAGTTCTTCTCATAGTGTTAGTGAACAAAGAAGAGCTTTAATGTTACCTCAAGAACTTATGGAATTACCACAAAGTAAAGCTTTATTAATGATGAATTATCAAAAACCTATATTATGTAATAAAGCTTTTTATTACAATGATGAATATTTTATTAGTAAGTTTAGGGAAATATCTCCATATATGAGAAGTATTAAAAATCCTACTCATAAAGATTGGGAAAAAATGCTCCAGTTAAATGAAACTAATATAAACATTCCTATTCAAACACTAAAATCAGCTTAAAAATTCCTAGACCAATTTTAATTGGTCCAGGAATTAAATCAAAAGAACTTATAAATTTAATCTATCTCTGATAGATCATATATTTATAAGTTCAATAAAGTATTATCCTGTAATAGTTTGTAGTAAAAATTAAAAGTTAAAAAATCTTACTTTTATGCAGCACTTCTTGTGCAGCATAAAAAACATTCAAAAAATAAAATCAAAGGAAATTATTATGTTAAAAAAAATAGTAATAGTTTTACTATTAAGTAATTTACTTTTTAGTAATGATGAATTAACTGGTGATACTAAACTAAGTTGTGAAGCTATTTTATGTTTAAGTAGTGGAACAAGACCAAGTGAGTGTAATCCATCTTTAAATCGTTACTTTAGTATTAATGCTAAAAAATGGTCTGATACAGTTAAAAAAAGAAAAAATTTCTTAAAACTTTGTCCTGTTGATGGAGCAGATGAAAGAGATGAAACATTTGCAGATTTAAGAGATAATGTATTACCAACAACTGACCCTAGACAATGTACAGCTAGTTATCTAAATAGCCAAATTGAAAGTAAAAGGTCAAAATCAAAATATAATGAAAACTTTTTTTTAAGTTCAAAAGTTTATAGAGTAAATCCAAATATTCCTTCTCAATGTAATGCTTTATATCGACACGCATATACAGATATAAAAAAACCAATTTATGTGTGTACTGGTGAATTTTATACAAAATTAGAGTGGGATATGAATGCAAAACTTGTAGAAATTTCAAAGTCTGAATATCAAACTTTAGCAGTATCAAATAGGTATCAAATAGAGTATCAAGATGAGTATTCTACTTATATAACTTACTATAAAAAAGTTCCATTTAGTAAAACTTGTTGGCAAAATCAAAATTAATTATAGCCCCTTAATTGGGGCTTTTTCATTTAAGAAATAGCAAAAGGTAGGATTTTTACAAATCTTACCTTTTTTTATGTTCAATTTTTTTAGGAGGTGCGAAATGTAAAATTTAGATTAAATTAATTTTTTAAGTATTTGGTGAAGCTTTTAATTAAGTTTTAGATTATAGAAATAATTTCGATGATTAGTCGATGATAAACAAAAAGGAAAATAAAATGGCATTTGTAGAATTAACAAAAGAAGAAAACCCTAAATTAGCAGTTCAAGTGAACAACAGTTTAAAATATCAAGATAAAGATGGAAATGTACAAGATAGACAAAAAGTAACAGCTTTAATTGATATTGCAAGAGAAGCTTCAAGTGTTGCTGGTATGAATAAAGGTGCAGTTAGTCTGTCTTTAAATACAGAAAATGGATACAAAAACTACTTTGTAAATAAAACAGATAAAGATGATATTGCTTTAGTTCCTATGGATAAAGCTTTACAAGGAGATAAAGACAATTTTATTTATTTTAACAAAAAAGTAGATATAAATAATCCTGATAAATACTTTTACAATATGAGTAAAGCTGGTAATGCTGAAGCAACTGTTGATAGTATCAAAATAAATACAACTGAAAAAAGTGCTTATTTAGGTGCAAGAGTTACTCTATCAAATAAAGACCTTTTACAAGATATGATTAAAATTGAAAATGCTTCAGGTGAAAGACATACTGCAATTATTGGAAAAGATAAACTTGAGATTGTATCAAATGCAGAGCTTCAAGCTAGAAGAGAAGCAAAACAACCTCAAGAGCAAGAAAAAAGTAAAGAAGCTCCAGCTAAAGATGGTGAAGAGAAAAAAAAAGCCTTTAAACCTCAAAGTAAATCAAAATCAAAAGAGCAAGAAATAGAGAGATAATCTCTATTTCATAAAGGCTTACAGATGAGTAAAGAAAAGTATTCTAAATATTTAGGTTATTCAGATTTTGACCCTACTCCTAGCCCTAAGCTTTTTGGAGAAAAAACTGAAACTAAAGAACGAACGAACACCCCTCCTCCTCCTCAAAAACAAAGAACTTTTAGACCTAAACAAAAGGATAAAAGTCGTGGTAGTTTTAGTAGATAATGGCTTTAGATACAGATAAATATCAGGTGATGAATGCAATTTCATCACTTGGTTTTAAAGTATTTAAAAATGGTAGTTTCCATTGGAACAGTTCAGATACTCCTGATATGAAAATTTATGATGATGGAAGTATTCATTGTTGGACTGTTTCACCTTTTAAAAGGAATACAAAAAATCATGGTGATTTAATTGATTTTTTACAACTTATAAATAGAAATATGAATTTTCCTGAAGCTCAAGAAAAAGCTCGTAAATTATTGAATTTAGAATTACCATCTTTAGATACTTATGACGGACATTGTTCTAATACCATAAGAAAAGATGGTTTTATTAGTAAAGAGTTTATGAAAGAGTTTGAAAGGCAAAGAGTAGAGAATTTTGATAGATACAAAGAGTTATTAAATGAAGCCCTACCCTCTTTAGCATTTGAAAAACAAAAAGAGATAGCATTAAAATACCAAATTGGCTATATAAAGCAATCAGATAGATTGTGTATGCCTATCTTAGATGATTATGGGAATATCTTAACTCTTTGGAAATATAACAAAAATCCTAAACCTTTTATTGGAAAAGATGACAAAGAAATAAAATTAGGAAAAGTTTTATTTACTAAGGGTAGAAGTAGAACTACTTTTAATCTTGCAGATTTAAAAGAATATGGAAAAGATAAATCATTTGAAGTATATCTATGTGGTGGAGAAAAAGATGTTTTAAATATGGTTGGTAATGGTTATAGAGCTGTTACTTTAGGAGCTGAAAATAATGACATTCCAAAAGAACATTTGGAACTATTTAAAGATTTAAAAATCATAGTCGCTTATGACTATGATAAAGCTGGAGAAGATGGAACTTTAAAAATGTTGGAACAATTAAAAGATGTTGCACAAAGTGTAAAATCGTGGAATTGGGAAGATGAAGCAAAAAAACATAAATTGCAACTTTTTAAAGGTTTCGATATGACTGATTTTTTATCTCAAACTAAAACTAAAAAAAAAACTTTTAGGATAAAAAGTAAAGAGATAAAACAAGAAAATGAGATAGAAAGGTGATTTAAAAAGTAAAAATATTGGCCAATAAATTTATTAATTTTTGCTAATTATTTTTACTTTTATTCTTTAATTTATAAGCCCCTTAATTGGGGCTTTTTTTATGGAGAAAATATGAAAGAAGTAATAGGAACAGTTGTTAAGATTGAAGAGGGAGTTTTTAGTGTAAAAGGTGCAAATGGCAACATTAAGACTTTAAGTACAGGTGATGAAATTTTTAAAAATGAAATCGTACAGGGTGAAGCTATCAATACAGATTTATCAGCACTCGATGTAAAATTAATCAATGGTCAAATCTTTTTTCTAAATGGTACACAAGAACAAAAATTTGATAGTTCTTTACTTGATGTTGAAAAGCTAAATGAAGAAGTAGCTTTTAATGAAGAAGATATAACAGCTTTAATGGAAACTGCAAGTGGTGAAGTTGAAGAAGAAAAAGAGGAACAAGATGGAAACTCTTTTAAAGCAACTTTTTTAGCTCGAGATGGAGCTTCTACAAATGTAGAAAGTGATTTAAGAGATACTAAAATAGAAGAAGTTGATAAAATAGAAGAAGTTGATAAAAAAAAAGAAGTTGAGAATGAAAATATTACTTTTTCTGAAGAGATACAAGAGCAACCCAAAATTCCACTTTTAGGAACAATAACTCTTGATACTCCAAAAGATGTAATAGAGGGTCAAGATATAACAGTTACTGCAAAAGTTGATAATGCTCCTGAAACAGATTTAGTAATCACATTAAATAATGGTGAACAAATTACAATCAAAGCTGGAGATTTATCAGGAACAGTTACATTTAAAAATGTATATGCAGATGATGTTTATAAACAAGGTGATAGAGCTTTAGATTTATCAATTTCAAACACAACTGGTGGAAATTATGAAGAGATTGATACAAGCTCAACAAAAACTATTATTGTTAAAGATGATAAAGATGTTACAAAAATAACTCTTGATACTCCAAAAGATGTAATAGAGGGTCAAGATATAACAGTTACTGCAAAAGTTGATAATGCTCCTGAAACAGATTTAGTAATCACATTAAATAATGGTGAACAAATTACAATCAAAGCTGGAGATTTATCAGGAACAGTTACATTTAAAAATGTATATGCAGATGATGTTTATAAACAAGGTGATAGAGCTTTAGATTTATCAATTTCAAACACAACTGGTGGAAATTATGAAGAGATTGATACAAGCTCAACAAAAACTATTATTGTTAAAGATGATAAAGATGTTACAAAGGTATCTATTACAACAACTAAAAAAATATCTTATGAAATTGAAAATATTGAAGCAAATAAAACAACTGATAAAACTGGTCAAGTTGGTAAACTTAGTTATTATCTCGGTGAACGCCATGATGAATATAAAGTATATACAACTTCATTTTATGATGAAAATGGAGTATATACAAATAAAGTTCCAACAGAAATTTTAGAAAAATTACCAAAAATTTCAATTAGTTTATTAGAAAATGAAATAAAAGATGAAAATGGTAAAAAATACTATTCATTAGTTGTAGATATTTTAGATAGACCAATTGATGAAAAAGTTTTAATAAATCTTGATAATGGAAACATAATTGTTTTTGAAGTAGGAGAAACAACAAAAACTATCAAAATTTATGATGAATCTCTTACAAAAAATATTAAAGAAGATGTTTATTCTTCAGGAGTTTCTTTAGGAAAAGCTGTATCTATAAAATATGAATCTATGAAATATTATGTTAGAGAATACAATGGGACACTATCAGTTAGAGAGGATATGGAAATAGATACCACACAAGTAAATCTTACTTCAGAAATTGTGGGAGATAAAATTGTTTTTACGGTTACAACTTCAAATCCTCCTTACTATAAAGATAAAAATGATGAATGGGTTGCTAGATTAAAAATTAATGGTGTGTTTTTAAAAAATTATCAAATAATTTTAGATAAAGACGGAAAAGGTACTTTAGCTTTAGATATTGATTCAATTACTAAGAATGGAAAAATTGATACAACAGTATCTCTATCAAATTTTAATCCTAAAGGTTATATAGGATTTGAAGATATAACTTATGGTAATTCAAATGTATCTATAAACAAAGAAGTTACTTATGAGATAGAAACTTCAAACATTCCTGACCCAACAAAATATGATTTTATAAATACATTCCCAACAGCAACAGTTGAAGTTCAGAAAGATAGTACAAAAGAAACTTATACAATAAATTTGGATAAGAACGGAAAAGGTACTTTAACTTTAGACACAACAAATTTAGCAAAAGAGCCAATTTTCAAAGTTGTAGAAGTAAACGGAAATTTTGAAAGTGTTGATTTATTTAATATAAATCATAAAGAGAATCAAACAGAAATAATTGGTAAAACTACAACTATTACACCAACAAAAATAGAATTAACTGGAAGTGAAGTTATCGAGGGTGAAAATATAACAGTTACAGCAACAGTTGATAATGCACCTCAAACAGATTTAGTAATCACTCTAAGCAATAATGAGATTATTACAATTAAAGCTGGTGAACTAACTGGAACAATCGCATTTAAAAATCCGTATGCAGATGATATCTACAAGCAAGGTGATAGAGCTTTAGATATTTCAATCTCAAAAACAACTGGTGGAGAATATAAAATCTTAGATACAAATGCAAAAGCAAAAGTAATTGTTAAAGATGATGCAGATGTTACAAATGTATCTGTTTCAAAGATAATAATACCTGAAACAATAGATATTGAGAGTTCTAGTAAAACAACTCAAAATACTGGAAAAAGCGATGAAGCTTACTTTTCTAAATGGAAAAACAATAAACCCTCTTTAGCTTTAAATAAATTTAAACCAACAGGACAAAATGTTGTAAATGATGAGGACTTAACTGTTAAAGATTTTTATATAAAAGATGGTGAAGTTAAAAGAGATTCATTAGGTAATATGTTTGTAGAGATTGTCTTAGTTCTTAAAAATCCAGCTAAATATGATATGGAGTTTAGTGTAGACCAAAAATCTTATTTTACAATTAAAGCTGGAGAAACAACTGGAACAACAAAATATGATTATTTTGCAAAAAATGTTCCTGATGATGTTTATAAACAAGGAGCTACATTTGTAAATTTTGGGATTGATTTAGAAAAAGTAGATGGTAAACAAATAGTTTTAAGAGATTATTTTAATACTAATGTATCTAAAACATTAATTGATAATGAAATTATAAATTTTGAAGCAGAATTTAAAGGTGATGGATATATTGATACAACAACAGCTAATTTAGATTATAAGGATAATTTAGATGGTACAGTAACAATAAAAATAGAACTCTCTAATCCTACAAAACTTATGAGTGATGTTTATTATGGATATATAGATGTTCTTATAAATGGAAAAATTGAAAGAATTGAGCTATCTAAAGAACAAGAGTATTTTTTAACAGTAGATAAACAATTCAAAGATGGAAAGTTTAATGTAGGAATACAAAAAGTATTTAGTATGTATGAAGATGTAAGTCATGCTTCAACTATTACTATTGAAGAGGGATATCAAAAATTTGAGATAGAAACTTCAAACATTCCTGACCCAACAAAGTATGATTTTGTAAATACATTTCCAACTGCAAAAATTGAAGTGGAAAAAGATAGTACAAAAGAAACTTATACAATAAATTTGGATAAGAATGGAAAAGGTGCTATTACTTTAGATACAACAGGGCTTACAAAAGAGCCGATTATTAAAGTTGTAGAAGTTGATGGAAACTTTGAAGAAATAAATGTCTTTGATAAAAAAAGTCTTAACTTAAATATGAATTTTGAAGATGATAACATTGATTTATCTAATTTAAGTGCAATTATTGAAGATAATCAATTAAATCTTAAAAATGGTGTTGAAAACAAACTTTTAAATATCTCGTTAGAAGATGTTTTAAAACTTTCTCCTGAAAAATCAATAACTATACATGGTGATGAATTTGACAAAGTGTCATTTAAAAACACTCTTGCAAGTGATGGAACTCAAAACAACTGGAGTAAAACAGCTGGAACTGGTACAGATAGTGGTTATGATGTCTATACAAATTCAGGTGATGAACTTTTAAAAGTAAAAGTTGAACAACCTATTTCAGATGGAATAACTAGCTAATGTTTCTTAATTTCTTTAAAAAGCTTCTTAATTTTTTTAAAAAAGAAAAATATTCTCATAAATGGAGAAAAGCTTCAGCAGTTAAAGTTCTAAAGAAATTAGAAACTTTAAATGAAGCTCAAACATTTACATATTTAAGAAAAATTGACCCTTTTGTAATGGAAGAGCTTATCTTAACTGTGCTAGATAAAAGAGAAGATATTAGAGTAGAGAGAAATAAAAAATATACAGGTGATTTTGGTGTTGATGGAAGATTTTATATTTTAGAGAATAATAAAAAACCTTTAAAATGTATCATACAAGCAAAAAGATATAGCTCTTTAATTAATCCAAAACATTTAAAAGAATTTGCTAATCAAATTCATGAAGAAAATGCCTATTTAGGTTTCTTTATTCATACTGGTAGAACTAGCAAAAATTCTTTTGCTTTTGCAAAAAGTGTAAATAATTTAGAAATCATATCAGGACAAAGATTAATTAAGTTAATTAGAGTTGGTGCGTTAGACTAAAGCCAATAAAGACCGTTTCCATTCCTACAATAATTAAAAGCTTAATTTTAGTCGATTTATCAGCAAGGTAATTTTTATTGTAAATGTAGATTTTAGTTTCTTAGAACCTTACTAAGATTTACTCTCAATAAATTTCCAACCACAAAGCCCCTTAATTGGGGCTTTTTTATTTATATATAAAGGTTAATAATGAGTGATGATAAAAAAGAAATAAAAGATTTAGAAATCTTTGAATTATGTGAAGTTCTAGCTGAAAAATTACATGGAGAAAAAGAAGCTATTGCTGATATAAAACTACTTTATGAGCGACACCCTGAAATGTTTGAAGATATTAGAGATGTGTTTAATACCATAAGTAAAACAGCAGAAAAACCTGAAATTATTATAGATAACCCACAATACACTAAAGAAAGAGAAATTTTATCAGCTAAAAAACTTGATAATAAAAAAATGGGTGAGATTATCATTAAAAATGATAAAGGAACAAATGTAATTTTTCATGCAAATAAAAAAAGAGCTAGAGAATTTAAAAGTTTATTGAAGAAGCAACAGTTGGTAGAGACCCCCACACCCTCTACACCATCGGATAAACCGACTCGGGGGCTAACAGCAAATGATTTACTATCTAGTTCAAAAGAACATTCAACTGTTACTAACAAAACTATTATACCACAAAATAGTGAAAAAAAGCCTTTTAAACCAACTAAAAAAGATGAAAATTTTAAAGATAAGGATATAAAAAGATGAGTAAGAATATTGATATAAGAGATTTAACATGATAGATACTCTTTTTATTGAACAATGCAAAAATCCAACTGTTCCAACTTCTATTGTAAGAATGATTGTACAAGAAGAAAGTACAAAAAATCCGTATGCAGTAAATGTAAATAAAGATGGGAAAAGCCTTGTATCTTTTATTCCAAAAACAAAAGATGAAGCAGTAAAAATAGCTCAAAATTATATCAATGCTGGGTTTAGTGTAGATGTTGGGTATATGCAGCTTAATAGTGATAACTTTAAGCAGCTTAACACAACATTAGAAATTGCTTTAGAGCCATGCAAAAATCTATATTTTGCTTCAACTGTATTTTATAACTTTTATAAAGATACCAGCAAAAAAGATAATACGATAACTAGAGTTAAAAAAAGTCTTAGTGCATACAATACAGGCTCTTATGAACTAGGCTTTAAAAATGGCTATGTTGCTAAATATGATAAGTATTTAGAAGAAAAATATTACAAACCAATATTAATAAAAAATTTATAAAAAGGAAAGAAAATGGTAGTTATAAGCCCTATTTTGAAAAAAATTGTTGATAGTATTTTAGGATTACAAATACTAGATAAGATAGTAAATGATGATGGAAAGTTTAAAGATTATGCAGTATTTACAATTCTGCAAAATAGAGAAATTGATATGAAATCATTAAAAAATTCATCTTTAGTTCAAACATTTATGAAAAATAATCAAATAGAAAATTATTCAAAAATTGATTTAGTTGATTTTGTTTTATTTTACATGAAAGAAAAAAATGAACCTATTAATCATAATAGAGAAACTTTTCCACTAAGTTCAATTTTATTAGAAAATATGGACACAAAAATATTTTTAAATCAGGATAAAAGATGAGATTATTTATAGCAGAAAAACCTGAACTTGCAAAAGCAATAACAACAGGATTAGATGGAACAGTACAAAGAGAAGATGGATATTTTAAAGTTGGTAACAATTTAGTTACTTGGGGTTACGGTCATATTTTAGGTCTTGCAATGCCTGAAGATTATAATGAAAAATTTAAAAGTTGGAATTTAGAAGATTTGCCATTACCAATAGATACAAATAACTTTAAATATCTACCACTTGATAGTTCAAAAAAACAATTAAAATTAATTATTGATTTGATAAATAGTAAAGATGTAAAAACTATTGTAAATGCTGGTGATAATGATGAAGAGGGTCAAATACTTGTAGATGAGATTTTAGCTTATGCAGATAATAAAAAGCCAGTTGAAAGAGTTTTAATATCTGATTTAACAGAAAAAGGTGTAAAAAAGGCTCTTCAAGAAATAAAATCAAATGATGATTTTAAAGGATTATCTGATAGTGGCTTTTCTCGTTCTCAAGCTGATTGGTTAGTTGGAATAAATTTAACTAGAGCTTACTCAAAATTGGCTCAAGGTCAAGGTTATCAAGGTGTTCTATCTGTTGGAAGAGTGCAAACTCCAATATTAGGATTAATTGTTGCAAGAGATAAAGAACATGAAAGTCATCAAAGTAGTTTTTATTATACAGTTAAAGGCTCTTTTAATGTAGATAATATAGTTTTTAATGCAAATTTAAAAGTTGATGAAAAAATTACAAATGAAGATGAAACAAATAAAATTTTAAATGATTGCAAAGGAGCTTTAGGAGTTGTTTTAAAGGCTATAAATGAGCCAAAGAGAACAAATCCTCCACTACCATACAATTTACTTGATTTACAAGCTGAATGCTCTAAAAAGTTTGGCTATAAACCTGATAAAACTTTAGAGATAACTCAAAGTTTGAGAGAGAAGCATAAACTTATCACTTATAACCGTTCAGATTGTAGCTATTTACCTGAAAACTTATTTGCAGAAGCTCCAGCAACTTTAGAAAGTATTAAAACTAATTTAGTAGATTTCAAAGATTTTATAGATCATGCTAATTGTTCTATAAAATCTAGTGCATGGAATGATGAAAATGTAACAGCTCACCATGGTATTATTCCAACAGCTCAAAAAGTAAAAATTGAAGATTTATCGAAAGATGAATTAAATGTTTATACTTTAATTGCTAGAAAATTTGTAGCTCAATTTTATGAAGCAAAAGAATATATCCATACTCAAATAGAAATATCTGTTGAAGATTATATTTTTACTACAAGTTCAAAAAGAACAACAAAACAAGGCTTTGAAATACTATTTAAAGGAGAACTTGAAGAAGATGAGAATGAAGATATTGGAAATGATGTAAATTTAGAAAATATATCTCAAAATGCTCCAGCAACTTGTAAAGATATAAATATTTCAAAAGAGAAAACAAAACCAAAACCATATTACACTATGGCAACTCTTCTAAAAGATTTAACAAGTGTTGCTAAATATATAAAAGACCCTGAAATTAAAAAGCTTTTAATTGAAAAAGATAAAGACAAAAAAGGTGAAAATGGTGGAATTGGTACACCAGCTACAAGGTCAGCTCATATTAAAAATCTTTTTGATAAAGGTTATATAGTAGAAGATAAAAAAGCTATTAAATCAACTATTACAGGAAGAAAATTAATAGAGTTATCTCCATCAACTTTATCAAGTCCTGATATGACTGCTCTTTGGTATGAACAACAAAAAGATATTCAAAATGGAACATTATCAAAAGAAGAGTTTTTAAACAATGTAGAAATTTATATCAATGATGAAATAAATAGAATTAAAAACTCTAATAAATTTGAAGCCCTTGCAAGTGAAAATTCTATTAAATGCCCTACTTGTGAAACTGGAGTTTTAAGAAGATTAAAAAGTAGCAAAGATAATAAATTCTTTTGGGGTTGTAGCAACTATCAAGATGGTTGTAAAACTTCATTTCATGATGATAAAGGTAAACCCCTTATTCTTAAACCAAGTGGACATAAATGCCCTGATTGTAAAGATGGAGATTTAATCAAAAGAAAAACTGTTAAAGATAAAAAAACATCTTATTGGTGGGGTTGCTCTAATTACTCAAAAGGTTGTAAATATACAACTTTTGATGATAAAGGTAAACCTAAAAAGAAATAAAAAGGATTTAAATTAGAAAACTGGCATAAATATAGTACCAAGAATTTTATTCCTGGTGCTATATTTTTTAACATTATTTAATATTTACTAATACTTTTAAGTATTAATTAATATTACAAATTATATTATTCAATTAATGATATTAATTAATATTAATAAATACTATTTAATATCAATTAAATTAAAAGGAAAATTATGAATATGGAATTGTTAGAACAGATAAGAGTGTATCAATCTGTTTCAAATTATACAAAAAAAGCTCTAGCAAAAGAAATTAAAGAGTTAGAAGCTTCAATAAATGATAAAGCTAACATATCAGTAAAAACTCATTTATTAGGTAGAAAAAAAGAGCTAGAAATAGCTTTAGAAAAAATAGAAAGTTTTGAGGAGTAAACAAATGATACTTATAACAATAGCAAATTTAAGAAGTGGTGGTAAATCATCTATTGCAAGGCTTTTATCTGAAAAATTAAATGTAACTATTTTAAATTTTGATACAGAAAGAAATAGTGAACTTTATAATGCAGTTCCAACAATAAATATTCCTAAGAATAAATCTATTGTAAGAGAAGATGAAGCTTTAGTTTTAAGAGATAAAACATCAGAGCAAACAATAAAATCAAAATCAAATTATTTGATTTGTGATTTAGGTGGATACTACGATGAACGATTGATAGACCTAAAAAGTGATTTTTATATTATTCCCTCTTTTGATGATTATGAAAGTATGAAAGAAACTATGAGAACAGCTCATCTTATTTTAAAAAGTAATTTAAAAGCTAAGATAATCTTTGTTCTAAATGGTGCATTTATTGCAGATAAGATAACTAAAGAAGAAAAAATAAAAGATTTTCAAGAGCATATAGAAGTAAATGGCTTTAATAGGTTCACTACTCTATTTTTACCAAAAACAGGTCTTATGAGAAAATTAGTAGATGAAAATACTAAAAAAGATGATTTAAAGGGTAAATTTGAACAAAATATTAAATATAAAAATGTTGATAAGTTCATTAATGAACTCATTGGTTTAATAAATGTTCATTTCAGTTAAATGAAATGGACAATATAAAAAAAGGTAAGGTTTTAGTATGGAAGTAGTTAAGAAAATATTTTTTATTGTAATAAGTGCAATAGGTATATATCTTTTGTACTTTTTCTTTAATAGCTATTTTATTTAGGAGATTTAATAAATGAAAAATAAAGCTTTTTTATTAGCTGTAATAACATTCTCATTAAGTTATTTTATTGGTAGTCTAATAATTAATAGTCTATTTATAAAAATGAATATCTTGATTACTATATTAATTGGATATTTACCTAGTGCTATTGTTATATCAATATTTTTAGCTATAAAAAAATTAAAAAATTATTAGGAGTAAAAAATGAAAATTGAATTTAGTGAAAATATTAAACCAAAATTATTTATTTTTGGAATATTTATTTTAAGTTTTTTAATTGGTGAAATATACTTTTACATAATAAATGATTACAGTCTTTTATCGTTTGAATTAAGTTTTATTTCTTTTGTTAGAATTGTTTTATCTATATTTATTGGCATTGTGATAATAGCTTTTCTTATGATTATTGTTGTTTTTTTTAAATATTTAAAAGACAACATAATTATAAAGTTTAAGTAATGGCAACTAGAAAACAACATGCAAAAAGAATGACTGCAAAAAGAGTTAAGAGTACCAAAGAGAAAATATATAACTGCATAAGAGGTTTAATCTCTTTTGATTATATAAAAAAAGATGGTAACTGGAATGTTGCAAAAATAGCAAAAGATACAAGAACAAGTAGAACTACTGTATATAAATATTTAAAGGAAATGAAATAATGAGTGGAATTAAAGAATATATAGGAAATAATACATATATCTATCATCTAACCAGTTCAAATAGAAAACTTCAATTAACAGATGATGAAATAGCTGAAATTACAAATGATAGAAAAAGAGAAGTAGCTTATTTAGAAGAGAAAGTTACAAGCTTAGGTGCAACAGTATCGATATTAAAATTTAATATTGAAAAGTTGGAACAAGAAAATCAAAATTTAAAAGCATTAAATAATATTAGTTAGTATTTATTAATATTATTTAATATTATGATATAATATAAAAATAACTGATAAAAAGATAAGTAAGGAAAGATAAAGTTAATATTAATTAGTATTTTAAAATATTAATTAGTATTAAATAACATTATAAAAGGGTATAAAATGGGAAAAAGAAAAATAGATGAAACAAATGCAGATGATTTAATTATTGAAACAAAAAACCTTACAGGAACTAAAACAGGAAAAACTGGACGACCTAAAAAGTTTGAAAAAAAATTATCAACACCTGTTAATGTTTATCTATCTGAGGGTCAATTACAAGCTATTGATGATAAGTTAAAAGAGATTGGATTTAGTGTAAGACAAGATTATTTTAGAAAGCTCCTAAGAGCTGATATACCAAATTTTGATGAACTGTAATAATATGAAAAATGTAGAAGATATATTAAAAAAATTATATGATTATTATGAAGTTTCAGGAGCTTCAGAATTAGCAGAGAAATTAGGCATTTCTCCACAAGTTATATCAAATTGGAAAGCTAGAAATTCAATAAATGCAATTAAAAAGAAATGTCGTGAATTAGATATCTATAAAGAAATATTTGGAGAAATTGTTTTAAGAGATGCAAATGATTTAGTAGATAGATTAATGGAATTTTACGGAGTAGATACAATTTCAGAATTAGCTCAATATATTAAAGTATCTCAACCGACTATTTCAAGATGGATTAAAAGTAATTCGATAGAAGCTATAAAAAAGAAAAGTAAAGAACTTGGTCTTTTTAACTATTTATTTAATTATTTTGAAATAGATTTATTTCAGGATTCAGAATATGCTTATTATACAAATCATGACAAAGCAAAAGTTTTAAAACAACAATGTAAAAAATATGGTGTGAAGCTAGAAATAAACGAAATTGAAATCAATGATACTTTACTAGAACAAGCAAAAAATGAAGCTTCAAAATTTGGATTAGATATAAACAGTTATATAGAACACTTAATCATTCAAGATTTAAAGAAATAGAGATTATCTATCTCTATCATCTTTCTTAATAGGTTTTCCAAATCTATTAGGCTTTTTACCAGTCGAAATATTTAAGCCCTGTTTAGCTTCTCTCTCTTTTTTCATTCTTATAAATTCAGCTGTTTTATCTACAACTGTTTCAGTCCCATATTTAACTTTTCTATCATTAGTTTTAGGAACTGATTTTAAATCTTTTTCAGCTCTTCCTAAAATAGAACAATCCCAAACATTTTTTAAAACAGATTTTGTATAAACACTATATTTTTTAGTTTTCTTATCAAACCTTTTTACTTTTACTTCAAATGGAATTTTGTCTGTAATTTTAAATCGTACATGTTCACCAACTTTTATATCATTCTCTTTTACAACTTTTTCTAAATCTTCACCCCATATATCAATAATTTCACCTCTAGTAGTTTTATATTTTACATAAAAACTATCTTTTGCATTTTCATCAAATTTATATTTAGCTTTTCCAAACTCTGTTACTTCATAATGATGATTTTTAGTTTTATCTTCATCAGCTCCAGTTAAATTTTTGTCCTGTACTGTTGTATCAAAATTTTTATTTTTATCTAAATCATATTTTACATTTCTACTTGTTGCATAAGCTTCAATTCCTAAATCTCTTAAATTCTTAGCATAATCTCGTCTTAAATCATATCTATCCTTGTGTTTAAAATCTATTCTATGTCCATTAATATCTTGTATTCTTAAATCACAATGTATGTGTGGATTATCTGTATCACCATGAAAACTAAAAACTGCTGGATTGTTAGGATATTTTTCTCTTACACTTTTTATAACTGCTTCCATAAGTTTATCAGCTGGAGTTGAATTATGTTCTTTCATGGAAAAAACAAAGTTCATAACTTCTCTTCGTTCTTTACCATTTATATTTTCAAATTCAGGAATAGCTCCATCATGATTATATAAATCAATATAATCTTTTATTTCATCTTTTCCCTCGTATTTATTTCCATCATTATCATACAAAGGCAATTCATAATCTCTTGTAATATATTCAATATGTCTTTTGAATACATCAAGATTTTTTGAACTTCCAGTTATTTTTATTACTGCTTCTTTACCTCGTGGATTATCTTTATTTTTTGTAGAATTTTTATTTTTTTGCTTGTGATTATATGCAGTTTTTGAAGCATTTTCTAATTTTGTATATACTCTTTTTGCTAATAGCTCATCTTCAAAAAGTCTATATCTTCTTGCCAAAACTAATCTCTATTATTTGCAAATTTTAAAATATTTTTTATTTCATTTGAGATTAAATCTAATTTTTCATTTACTTCATTTATACCATTTTGTAAATTTGTATAATCATCATTTTTTAACTCTTCTTTGAAATTAATTTTTTTGTAAATTGAATTTATATTTAATCCAATTCTTTTAATTTGAAAGTTCAAATTTGAAAGTTCTTTTAACTCAATTGGTAAAAAATATTTATTCTTATAAATCGAATTTATCAATCTATATCTAATCTCACTCGTTAAACTTTTGTTACCAGTTTTTTTTAATTGCTCTTCTAAAAATATTTTTTCTTTTTCTTTAATTCTAAATCTTATTTGTGTTTCATAAGTATCATCTATATTTTTATAATCTTCTACAAATTCTTTATTATAATTTAGTTCTTTTATTTGTTCTAATTTTTCATTTAAAATAGATATTACAATTTTTGTTAATGGTATATTTGTTATTTTTTTTATTTCTTTTAACATATTATAAAGTTCATCACCTATTTTTAATTCAATTAAATTTAATTTTTCTTTATTCATTTAATCCTCATTTTTTATACTTAAAAAATATTTTTTCGTTAGAAAAAATCTAAAATCGCAGATTTTAGCTAAGAGCTTCGCAGAACAGGTGGGGAAACATAAAACAAAAAAAGCCCTGCTTTTTGTGTTATAGTTTCCGTTCCTGCAATTCAACAAATTAAGTAATAATACAATTTCAAATCTTTATAACAATTAAAATTATAAAACTATTTTAAGAAATTATAATCTATAATTCATTTTGTAAAATAAAATAATAAAAAAAGGTATATTATGCAAATAAAAAAGAGTGATGAAATTATCAAGATTGAAGAAGCTTTGAGAAAAGCAAAAGCAAAACAAAAAGAAACTATTAGAAAAGTAAATTTAGAATTTACCGAAGATATTTTAAAAAAATTAGCAGAGAATGATAATTTTAAAAAAGATTTAAAAGATATTTTAACAAAATACAGTTTAGATAATTTAATAGAGTTACTAAATAAAAATTATGGAGCATTTGAAATTGAAATTAAACAAAATACAGATAATGTTAAAAAGAATGAAAAAACAGAATAAAAAATATAGAATTAACTATGTTAATTTTTATAGGCATTTAAAAAAAGAAAAGAATCAAAAGAAAATAGATAATTGGCTTTGGAATAATTATTATTCAAAACTAGTTGAAATTAATATATTATATGAAACTAATAAATAACAACAAAGACAAAATAAGAAAGAGTAGATAAAAATTTACCTACTCTTAAAAATCTATTTGCTATAATGCAACTTCAAGAATTTATTAAATTCACCAACAGTATTGAAGCCTTGAGAAACTGCCAGTTCAATTAAGGCTTTAAACTTTTTTATATCTTTATTCATAACATTCCTTTTTAAAAAAATCAAATTCAAGCTATAAGCTTCACCAAATACTTAAAAAATTAATTTAATCTAAATTTTACATTTCGCACCTCCTAATATTTTGTAGTTAGTGTTTAATAATACCAACTGCAATATGCTTTTTCATTTTCAATATCTTCAACTTTATTTGCCCAAGAAAAAGAAGAAGTTTTAATTGATTTTCCATTTAATTTATATTTTGTTTCTTTATCATTTATAAAAGAATTAAGTACAGGTTTAACATAAGCTGACATACTGCAACCTGTATTATCATTCGTAAATTCAGAAGATATTTTTTTTACAATTACAAAACATTTTGACGGCTTTGCTACAACTTGATAATAATCTACATTAGTTTGTTCATATCCCCACGAGTCTTTGAAAATATCTCCAACTTTTATTTCTAAAATTTCTTTTTCATTTTTATCTTTTTTATCTTTTTTATAATTTTCATCAGCTTGTTTATTTGCAATTCTTTTTTTATAATCATCACTTAAAAACTCAACTCTTCTATCTTCACTATCAAAGTAAAATCCAAATAATTGTTTTTCATTTGTATATTTAGCTTTTGGTGTTGGTTTATAAACTCTAGCAACAGGTTTATTATTTTTATTATAAGATAGCTCTAATCTAAGATTTAATTTATCTTTATAAAAATCAACTAATTGATTTAAGTTAAATTCTCTTGTCATTTCTTTAAGTTCTTTCATTTTTCAATCCTTTGGTTTAATTTTAAAAAGATTTTCATTTTTGAAGATTTTGAGGGTTTGTCTTTTCTTCTTTTTTTTAATTTTTAAGAAGATTAAAAAACTTATCTCTTTTTCTTTAAAAACAAATCTTTTTCACTTTCGTTAGTTCATCGGGCTTTTTATTAAGTGTATCAGATATGTTTTTTCTTGGTTGAAGCTTAAAATTTTTCAAAAGGAGGGATAACGGAACAAAGTGAGTATATGCTCATTTAAAAAATTTTCAGAGTAAAGTAAGAAAACAACATATCACACTTAAATTTTATAAAAAGCTGAACTAACAAAGTTAATTTAAAAAGATTTAAAGAAAAGAGAATAAATAAGTTTTTCTTCTGTTGCATAGCAAAAAATTAAAAAGTTAAAAGAAGTCATTTAATTTAAAATAGATAGTTCCAATTTTAATTGGACCAACTATTTTAATCAATTTACACATGAACTTATAAATTTAATCTATCTCTGATAGATCATATATTTATAAGTTCAATAAAGCTTTATCCTGTAATGGTTTATAGTAAAAATAAAAAGTTAAAAAATCTTACTTTTATGCAGCACTTCTTGTGCAGCATAAAAGACTATATTAAGTAACTATAAAAAAATCAATATTGCAAGAATTACATTTAATAGATAAATTAGGTTTTCCCCAAACAGAAGAATTACATTGTGGACACATATATTTAGTTTTTTGTTTTGTTTCATTAAGAGCTCTAACTTCTTCAACTGGTAAAATGTCTTTTATTATTTCGCCAACTGTTGTATATAGATTTTCTAAAATTTTATCATCATCTAAACTATCTATAACTTCTTGTAGCTCTTCTTCATCTAGTTCTTGATAATCTTCTTGAGAAAGAGATGTTTTAACTGTTATTTCATCAGGAAACCTATCAAACCATTTAACATATAGTCCATCTTTAAATATTTTAATACATAACTTTTCAAATTTACCTCCCCGTTCAGGATAATCGTTCATTTTTTGTCCTGTTTTTTTCCCTCCAGCTCTTCCTGTATCACTTGGAATTAATCCAATACTTTCCATTTTATTAGCCCACTCTTGGTTATGATAAGTTTTCCTTGATGGAGTACCAAATTCAAACTGCCAAAGATGACACATTTCATGAACTACTGTTTGAAAAATTTCTATAAAATTACAACTTCCAAAATATGCTGGATTTAAAGCTAATTCATGATTTTTCTTACCTTTATCATTTATCCATCTATCAGGACTAAAATATCCCATAACTTGTTTTTTTCTTTGAACTGTTATTAAACAATTAGGCAATGTATTATCAAACAGTTCTCTATTAAAAATATTATAGATTTCTTGTAAATCTTTATAAAATTCTAAAGTAGGTATTTTTTCATTCATATATTTAATCTTTTATATTTAATTTCTTAAATTATATCGTACGATACAAATTAAATCAATATATTTAAAATTAAAAAATACTACCCACTTTGTATTGTAGTTACTATTGTTAATGTTTTAAAGTATATGTTACAGGGTAATTGTAGAAATTAGCTATTTTAGAATAGCGATTATATAGTCTTTAGAGATATTAAGTAGGATAAATTTTTTATACTTCTCAATATAGAAAAATTATCCAAGGTAGTATAAATTTTTTATACTTCTCAATATAGAAAAATTATCCAAGGTAGTATAAAAAATTTATACCAAATATAAAATTTTTATAACTAAAATTAATTACGGTAATAATAACGGTATTTTTAAATTCATATCCCTAAACATAGGTATTATGGAAAAATTTTAAAGTCCGACTAGCGGTACCACTTATAAATTATCAATAAG